>MDSZ01099703.1_pt1 | contig 11659 bp, 8 predicted proteins | sample 811201 | NCBI WGS metagenome assembly MDSZ01 (sample SAMN05326647, study PRJNA326480) | marine metagenome | isolation source: seawater | place: Indian Ocean: North | collected 2010 | reverse complement strand
TGGATATCATGAACAAGTAAAAAAAAGTATAAATAGAATTAAGTATTGTTTAAACGATATCTATTTTTTAGCTCAGGGTGGCACAGCTGTTGGAACAGGGATAAATTCAAAAAAAAATTTTGATAAAAAAATTACTAATGAAATTAAAAAATATTGCAAAATTAGATTTAAACCTGCCCCTAATAAATTTTCTGAATTAGCGGCACACGATGCAATAGTAAATTTTTCAGGGTCTTTAAATTCATGTGCAGTAGCGTTAATGAAAATTTCAAATGATATAAGATTTTTGGGCTCTGGACCAAGAGCCGGTTATGGTGAACTTATCCTTCCAGAAAATGAACCTGGATCATCAATAATGCCAGGGAAGGTCAATCCTACACAATGTGAAGCTGTGACAATGGTTTGTGCAAAGGTTATAGGAAACCACACTGGAATAACTGTTGCTGGTAGTCACGGACATTTTGAATTGAATGTTTTTAAGCCTTTAATTGCTTATAATATTTTGCAATCAATAGATATTTTATCCGATAGTGTAAAAAACTTTAGCTTGTACTGTGTTAAAGATATCAAAGCAAACAGGAAAAAAATTAAAGAACATTTAGATAATTCATTGATGCTTGTAACAGCACTAGCACCAAAAATTGGTTATGATAATGCTGCAATGATATCAAAAAAGGCATTAAAAAATGACACCAAATTAAAACAAGAAGCAATTAAGTCAGGTTTAATTAGTGAGAAGGACTACGATATATTGGTAGATCCAATAAAAATGATAAAACCCTATTAATCAATGACTTTTCTTATATGAGATCTCAGATTTTGAATATTATTAACAATAAAGATCTGCTCAGATTTTAGATTTCGTTTATCATTTAGTCTTATATTTGTAATTATAAAATCTTTTTGTCTAAAACTTTTAATTATATCGAAGCTAATATTTTTAATTTTTTTTATTTTTTTTGATCCAATTTGAAAAGTTTTTGCAAATTCAATATGATTGTCTATATTTAGATGATTATTAAATAAAAATTTAATTTCTCCATTATCTTCGAAAGAACTTATTTCTGTTTCTATATTTCCAATTTTATCTAATTTAAATTTAGCTTTATTTAAAATTATTTTTTTTTCACTGAAAATAAAATCAATTTGACCACTTTTTATCAATTTATTTTTTAGTTTATCAAATTTGATCTTCAAATTACCATTTAAATTGCCTAAATATTTCTCATTATAAATTAATAAGTAAAATAATAATGTATCTACTAAATCTTCAATTTTTTTATTCTTTATAAGTAACTGTCCATCAAAATAAAAAGGGTTTAACTGAATTTTTGAGTTTATATTGAAATTTGTTTTTTTACTGATCTGCGAAGAAATATTAATTATATTATTTTCGAACTGGATGTTATATTGCATTTTATCTTGATAATAAGTTATATCAGACTGCCCTTTAAAATTATTAACTTCATTAAATTCAAAATTGTTTTTAATATCTAAATTTGGGTTATAAATGTTAATACTATGTGAGCTATTTTTTGGTGTTAAATAGTTTCTTTTCCACTCAGACTTAAAATCTAATCCAAAGACTTTGCCAAAAATATCTAAATTTTTTGTCTTTGATTTTTCATTTATTTTGTATTTAATTTTTTTTAATGGAGAAATTAAAATTACTTCACTTTTTTTATTTCTTAGAAAAATTTTACAATTATTTAATATAATTGGTTTATTAATTTTTTTGTACAAATGATTTCTTAATTCTTTTATATCAGTGATTTTAAGATTTATATTTGTATCAGATATCTCGGTTGAAACAAATTTACTGAAAGATCTTAAGTATATGTTTCTTAAAGAAATATAGATTTTCAAATTTGATGTATTAATAGAATTTTTATATTTTGTTGTTTTATTAAAATTAAGTGAAGCTTTTTCGACTAAAAGGTGTGGTCTTGGAAAAGGTTTATATGAAATTTTTTCTTTCGATTTAAGATAAATTTTAAAATTTTTGTAAAAATTTTTCTCAATTAATGCAACTTTACTTTTATAATTAAATAAAACTGGTAAAGATAAAACGGTAAATGATGAAAAAATTATTACAATTGCAGCTAAAATTAATGTGAAAGTTATTTTGTTTTGTTTAATTTTATTCATTAAATTATAAAGACTTATACAATAAAAATTATGTTAAAATCTGATTATTTGTTAAATTTAAACGAAAAGCAACAAGAAGCAGTTTTACATCTTGATGGTCCAGTTCTTATTGTCGCTGGAGCGGGATCAGGAAAAACAAAAGTATTAACCTCTAGAATAGCACATATAATTCGAAGTCATAAAGCATTCTCAAGTCAAATACTTGCCGTAACATTTACTAACAAGGCTGCAAAAGAAATGCAAATTAGAGTTTCCAAACTTTTAAGAAAAGAAGCTACAGGTTTACCTTGGTTAGGAACCTTCCATTCTATAAGTGCAAAAATCTTAAGAAAACATGCAGAAGCTGTAGGATTAAAATCTAATTTTACAATTATTGATCAAGACGATCAATCAAGATTAATTAAAAATATTTGCAAAGCTGAGGATATAGATATCAAAAAAATATCTCCCAAATATATATTGGCTGTTATAGACAAATGGAAAAATAAAGGTTTCTATCCTAATGAGGTAATACTTAACAAAAAAGAAATCTTAGAAAAAAACTTTTTAAAAATATATCAAATTTATCAACAAAAACTAATTGACCTGAATTGTGCAGATTTTAGTGATTTAATTTTACATACAGTTAAAATTTTTAAAATTCACGAAGATATTGCATCTATTTATTCAAAAAAATTTAAATATATTTTAGTTGATGAATATCAAGATACTAATTTTATACAGAGTGAATGGCTTAAATATTTAGCTGCAACTAATATGAATTTATGTTGTGTAGGTGATGATGATCAGTCAATTTATAGTTGGAGAGGTGCAGAAATTAAAAACTTTCTTGAGTTTGATAAAAATTATCAAAATACTAAAATAATAAGATTGGAAAAAAATTATAGATCTACACAAAATATTTTAAATGTTGCATCAAAATTAATAGAAAATAATCAAAATAGAGTAGGAAAAACTTTATTTACTAATCAAGAAGATGGAGAACTTGTAACTTTAGATTGTTTTCGAAATGTAAAAGATGAAGCAACTGAAATTAGTTCAACTATAGAAAATTATAAAAAAGATAACTCATTGAATGAAATTGCTATCTTAGTAAGGGCAATTTTTCAAACTAGAGAATTTGAAGAAAGATTTCTTAAAGTCGGAATTCCTTATAGAATTATAGGTGGGATTAAATTTTATGAACGTTCTGAAATAAAAGATTGTATAGCTTATTTAAGATGTATTTATCAGCCTATGGATGATTTATCTTTTGAAAGAATAGTAAATGTACCAAAAAGATCAATTGGAGACACGACAATAAAAATAATTTCTGAATTTTCAAAAAAGAATAATTTTTCTTTAGAAATTGGAGCTAAAAAATTATTAGAACTTAACAAAATAAAACCAAAAACTAAAGTTGGCTTAATTTCTTTATTAAATTTGTTAGATAAATGGAGAAATCAATTAAAAAATAAAATTAACCATAATAAACTTTTGCAAATTGTATTGGATGAGTCCGGATATAGTGAAATGTTGAAAAATAATAAAGATTTAGAAAATGAAAACAGAATAGAAAATATTAAAGAACTTTTGAATGCCATGAAAGATTTTGATAATCTTGAAAGCTTTTTAGAACATGTTTCATTAGCAACCTCATTAGATCAAGATTGGGAGAGTGATAAAGTTAATCTTATGACATTGCATGCTTCCAAAGGATTAGAATTTAACATTGTTTATTTGCCAGGTTGGGAAGAAGGATTGTTTCCTCACCAAAAAAGTATAGAGGAAAAAGGAGAAAGTGGTCTTGAAGAAGAGAGAAGGCTGGCATATGTCGGAATTACAAGAGCAAAAAAAATAGCAAAAATTTCATTCTCTATGAATAGATTTTACCAAGGAGATTGGATGGATAGCATAGCATCTAGATTTGTAGATGAGCTTCCAGACGAATTTATAAAAAAAAGTAATAGCTTTATTGAAGAAGAAAAAGATGACTTTGAATTTAATCAAGATATTGATTTTGAAAATGAAATAAGAAGTCCTGGTTGGTTAAGATACCAAAAAAAATTAAAGTGATAAAAGAAATAAAAAAATTTATAATTAATAACAATTTAGATGGATATTTAATTCCAAAAAATGATAATTATTTCACTGAATATTCAAATATAAATAATTTAGAAAAAGTATCTAAATTTACTGGTTCTGCGGGGTTTGCATTAATTTTAAGAAAAGTTAATTACTTATTTGTGGATGGTAGGTATACTATTCAAGCAAAAAAACAATCAGGCAAAAAATTTAAAATCTTTGAAATACCGTTTATTTTTCCTAAAGATTTAATAAGCATTAAAAATTTTAAAATTGGTTTTGATGCTAAATTGTTTACTCAAGTTACACTAGAGAGATATTTTGAAGGTAATGTAAATTTAATACCTTGTTCATTTGTATTCAGAAATAAAAATAAAAAAAAATTTAATAATATATATCATTTAAACAAATCTATTACTGGTCAAGGAATACTTTCAAAAATAAATGAAGTAAAAAAGTATATGAAAAATTTCAAAATTAATTATTTTTATTTAAGCGCTAGTGAAAATATTAATTGGCTATTAAATATAAGAGGTAAAGATTTGCCAAATAGTCCACTTACTAATTGTAAACTTATATTATCTGATAGTGGAAAAATTTATCTTTTTATCAATTTACATAAAGTTTCAAAAATAATGATGAGATATTTTAAAAAATTTAATTTATGCGAAGAGGGAACTTTATTTAAAGTAATAAAAAATTTTAAAAGTGGCTATTTTGGTGTTGATAAAAATACATGTTCTATATTTGAGCGTGGAATAATAAATAGTCAATTTAAAATAATTCATGATGTAGATCCAATTTATGATCTAAAATCAGTAAAAAATAGTATAGAAATAAAAAATACACTTAAAGCACATATTGAAGATGGGGTGGCAATAACAAAATTCTTATATTGGTTTAAAAACAATAAAAAAAAAATGACAGAAAAAATAATAGAAAATAAACTTGAAAAACTAAGAAGAAAATCAAAAAATTATCTTTATCCGAGCTTTGATACAATTGCAGGATCTGGCCCTAATGGAGCAATAATACATTATAAATCAACTCCTCAAACGAATAGAAAAATAAATAAAAACGATATCTTATTAATTGACTCCGGTGGACAATATAAATGGGGAACCACTGATATAACTAGAACTACGTGCTTAGGTGTGGTGAATGATAAAATAAAAAGTAATTTTACTAGAGTTTTAAAGGGGCATATTGCAGTAATTTCATGTGATCTGAATAAAAAATTTAATGGAAAATTAATTGATAACTTAGCAAGAAAACCCTTGAAGAGCGTAGGATTAGATTACTCTCATGGAACTGGGCATGGTGTAGGTTTTTTTTTAAACGTGCACGAAGGGCCGCAAGCTATTTCAAAATATAATAAAATTAAATTAAAGAAGGGAATGATACTGAGTAATGAACCAGGATTTTATAAAAAAAATATGTATGGAATAAGAATTGAAAATTTAATTTATGTTGATCAAGTAAAAAATAAATTATTATTTAAAAATTTAACATTTGCACCAATTGATTTTGATTTAATAAATTTTAAATTACTTAATAAAAATGAAAGAAATTATTTGTTTAATTACCATTTAAATATATATTCCAAATTATCTAAATATCTAACAGAATTAGAGAGAAGATGGTTAATAAGTTTAATTAAGTAATTTTTTTAATTCAATTTGGGATATAATTTTTATACCTAAAGTTTTTGCTTGGTCTACTTTCCTTTTTGTTGGTTTCTCACCAATCACTAAATAATCAAGATTTTTATTTAAATTACTTACAGTTTTTCCAGAATTTAGCTCAATTAAAGATTTAGCCTCTGCTCTGCTAATTCCTTGTAATTTTCCAGTAAACATAAATGTTTTATTTTTTAAAACTCCATTTTTAGTCAAAATCTGATTTTCAATATTTAGTATTTTGCTCAATTCAGTTAAAATTTTAAAATTTGAATTATCGGAAAAAAATGTTTTTAAAGAAATTATCTGTGTTTCTCCTATACCATCTATATTTAAAAATTGATCTAATTGTTTTTTTTTTATTATTTCAATAAAATTTGAAATATTTTCTGCATAATTGCTTAGAAGTTTTGAGTTTTCAATACCTATGTGTCTTATTCCAATTGAGTAAATAAATCTCTGTAATGTAGTTTTTTTTGATTTTTCTATCGATTGTTTTAAATTTTTTATAGATATTTCACCCCATCCTTCTAAATTTTTTATTGTATTAAAATCTAAATTAAAAATATCTTGTGGTTTTCTTAATAAATCTAAATCCCAAAACTTCTCAACAACTTTTTTTCCAAACCCATCAATATTAAGAGCATCTTTTGATATAAAATGCTTAATCTTTTCTACTGCAATTCGATCACACCCAAAACTATCATTTGTACATCTCCTAACAGCATCAAATTTTTTTGTTATTTTATTAAATTCCTTAATAGTATTTGAACCACATGATGGACATTTTTTAGGAAAATCAAATGGTTTAGAATTTTTATCTCTTTTAGATATATTAACCTCTATAACATGTGGTATAACATCTCCAGCTCTCTCAATTTTAACAATGTCATTTATTCTAATATCTTTCCTAATAATTTCATCTTCATTATGAAGTGTTGCGTTAGAAACTACCACACCTCCAATGTTAACCGGCTCAACTTTTGCAACAGGTGTTAATGCGCCTGTTCTACCAATTTGAATCTCAATTTTCTTTATTTTAGTATAAGCGCTATCAGCAGAAAACTTATGAGCTATAGCCCATCTTGGTGCATTTGAAGTAAATCCTAGCCTTTTCTGCAACTCTAAATCATTTATTTTATACACTAACCCGTCCAAATCATAATCTAAATTATATCTCTTATTTTCAAAATTTTTATGAAACTTTATTAGCTGATCAATATTTGATAAAATTTGATTATCTTTGTTAGTTTTAAAACCCCATTCATTTAAATTATCTAAAAAGTCTGATTGATACTTAATAGAGCTTCCCTTCATAAATCCAAAAGTGTAAGCAATAAAATTCAGTGGAATTTTTTTTGTTTCATTGGGATCTTTTTGTCTTAAAGATCCTGATGCTGCATTTCTTGGATTGGCAAATTTATCTTGAAATTTTAAAAAATCTTTTTTCTTTATAAAAACTTCTCCTCTAATCTCTATCTCATTAGGAAAATTACTTTTTTTAATCTCATAAGGAATATCTTTAATTGTTCTTAAATTTTCTGTGATAATCTCTCCAGTTGTTCCATCTCCTCTGGATACGCCATATTTCAATTTTTTATTTACGTATGTAAGTGATGCTGAAATGCCATCGATTTTGGGTTCTACACTATAATTAAATTTTATCTTATTATTTAAATAATTAAATATTTTTTTTTCAAAATTTATCAAATCTTCTTTGTTAAAAGCATTGGATAAAGAAAGCATTGGTGTTTTGTGTTTAAATTTTTCAAATGATTTTGATGGTTTAAAACCTACATTTTTATTTGGTGAAAATTTATTTTTTTTTAAAAATGAAAATTCTTTTTCTAATTCTATAATTTCCTTTTTAAGTTTATCGTATTGAGAATCACTTATTATTGGGTCACTATTATCGTAGTACAATCTATTATGTTTGTATAATTCTTTAATTTTAGAATTGTATTTTTTTTTAATTTCGCCTTTATTCATCAAGTCATTGATTATTTAAAAATTTTTCTAAATTTTTTTAAAAACGAATTCTTATCTTCTTTGTTTTTAGAAAATTTTCTATTATCAGCATTATTTAGGATATTATAACTAGCTTCATACCATTGGCTTGACTGATAGTTATATCCTAATAAAGCTGCATACTTTTCTGCCTCATTTTCTATGCCTATTTTATAGTGTAATTCTACCAATCTATGCAAAGCTTCCTCTACATATATTGTTGTATCATAATTATTAACAACATTTTTAAATCTTTTAATTGCAGGGATCCATTTTTCTCTTTGAACATAATATCTAGCTAAATACATTTCTTTTGAGGCAATAATTTCAATTATATAATCGATTTTATATTTTGAATCTTGTGCATAGTCTGTATTTGGGTATTCATTAATAATAATTTCAAAATATTTTTTGGCTTGTAAAATTTCATTCATATCCTTTTTTTCATCTACTATCTGATCATAGTGGCATAATGCTAACAAATAATATGCATAATCAGTTTGTGGATGATTTTTATATTTAACTAGAAAGCGCTCAAGGTCGTTGATCGCATAACTATAGTATCCTTGTGAAAAATATCCATATGCCGACATTAAAACTGCTCTCGGAGCCCAAACAGATTGTGGATATAATAATTCAGCTTCTCCAAATTTTTTCCCAGCATAAATTACATCTCCTTTTTCAAATTCACTTATTGCTTGATTGTAAACTTCAATCATTTGCGTTTCTAAATTTTTTTCCTTCAGGACTGTAATTTTTTCCTCTTTTTTAGAACAGGCAAATAAAAATAATGGGAATAATAAAAGTAAAATATTTATTATTTTTAACATTTAATATTTTAACAGATTAAGTTTGAAAATTCTAATTATTAAGCAATAGATTTTAAATTCTGAAAATTTGCAAATGTATGGGGTAATTGCTTTCCTTTAATTTCAATTAAAGAATAATTAGCTTTATTACTAAAAATTTTTCTTAAAAGTTGATTTGTAAGTTGATGTCCGCCTTGCGAACATTTAACTGAACCAACAATTTTATAACCTGAAAGATATAAATCTCCCATACAATCTAATATTTTATGATTTACAAATTCTAATTTATTTCTCAAGCCATTTTGATTGATAATTTTTTCTTCATCTATAACTATTGCATTTTCTAAACTTCCACCCAGACCAAGTTTCATTTTTTTTAATTTTTCAATATCTTGGTATAAACAAAAAGTCCTAGAATTAAATATATCGTCTAGATTATCCTCAAAAATATTTATTTTATTTGTTTGAGTATTTATAATTTTATTTTTGTATTTAATTTGAAATTCAATATCACTTGTAACATTTGACTTATCAATTGATATATATCTTTTTTCATCAGTAATATTTAATTTTTTATTTATTTTAATTATTTTTATTGGTGTATCACTAAATTCAATTCCAGCTTTTCTAATACCGTCTATAAATAACTTGGCTGAGCCATCTAAAATTGGGACTTCCTGTGCGTCGAGCTCTACAATAGCATTATCAATCCCAAAACCATAAAAAGCTCCCATTAAGTGTTCAATTGTCGAAATTTTTACACCATATTCGTTTGATATAGTGGTACATAACGTGGTATCTGTAACATTATTGTAAATAGGATGTACAACATTATTCATCTTTAAGTCTGTTCTTTTAAAAATTATTCCAGTGTTTGGTGAAGAAGGATAAATTTTTAGATTAACTTTTTTCCCAGTGTGTATACCAATTCCACAGAATGAAATAGGATTTGATATTGTTTTTTGAGTTAATATTGACACAACTTACTTATACTTAAAGTGTCATTTATTCAGTACTCAATAAATATTACAAGAAACTACAACTATTTACTGAATAAGTTAAAAAACTTTTCAAATAAACCCTGATTTTTAGTTGTTTTTTTTGATAATTGATAATTGTTTAAATAATAAATTAAAACAGAATTACAAATTTGATTATCAGTTTCATTATAAAAATTTATAGATCTAAGATTGAATTTATCATTAATATGAAATGAATTATTATTAAACAATAAAGATCCTTCACCAATTAAAAATAATTCAGTATCTATTAGTCCTTGTTTAAAACTGTAATTTTTTAAAGATCCAAATGCTAAATCCATAATTTCTTGAATTCTAAATAATATTACCTTTTTTAATTTATCGATAGAGATATTTTTTTTGATTAGGTCGCCAAAATTTATATGATCATTATCGAAATTATTTTCATAAGAAAATTCAGTATCAGTTCTATTAAAAGATTTTTTAATTTTTTCGGCTTCAAAAATTGAAATGTTAAAAATTTTAGAAATATCTTTTGTTATATGAAAACTTCCAATAGGTATTGTTTGTATAAATTTTAATTTATTATTCTCAAAAATCATAAGAGAACTTCTCTCCCATCCAATTTCTAAGAAAGAAGCTTTATTTAAACCAAGTTTATTTGAATATGTAAAAGACTTAATATAACTTGTGCAGAAAATATTTTTTATATTGAGATTACATTTATTAAAGCCTTTTTTAATTAACTCTAAATTATTTTTTTTAAAGCAGATTACCTTAAAATCTATTTTAATATTTTTAGCTTTTTTTATATCTTTTGGTAAATCATCATAGTTTTTATTATCTATGATACAATTATCTAATAAAACGTGTAAAATTTGATATTGATTATAATATGAGTCTATCAATCTATTTAATTCTAAAATAAGTGTATCGTAAAGTTTTCTTAAATTTAAATTTTCGTCAAGATTTTTTTTTAGCGAAATATCAATAGTAAATAAATCTTTTGAATCTAAAGTTAAAATAATATCTTGAATATGAGATGAAATTTTTTTTTTCAGCACTTTTTATAATCTTCGTAACTACATCTAAATGGTTTGAAAAATTTTCATCAATTAAAACTTTACAGGTTTCAAAAAATTTTTCATTTAGTTCATTATCGAACACAGAAATTCTTATTTTGTTTGAACCAAAATCAATAATATTTGTATAATTTTCTTTATTCATTTTTAAAAATTATTCTATTTGATATTCTTAGATCAATAATTGAATTAGGCTTAATACTATTACTAGAAACAAATTTATTGTAAATTTTTAAAGATTTTTCAATATTCTTTTCTGGTAATTGTATTAAGATATTATTTTCGTAAAATAAATCCCATCTTTTGTTTTTATGAAAAAAATATTTATTAATTTTCTCAAGTTTCATATTATTTTTTGAAAGTAAATTTTTCAAAAATATAAAATTATTTATTTCAAAATCTCCGAAAATAATTGGTAATTTTTCCTCAGTTTGAATTTTTTTAAATTCAATAAATTTCCCATTTTTACCTACAAAATATTTTTTTTGATTAATATATGCAATTGCAATTAGATCGGTTTCCTTTACATTTATAATAATTGTGGAAGGTAATTTTTTTTTTATTGTGATACTGTCAAATAATTTTAATTCAAATAATCTTGATAAAATATCTTTGCTATTAAATAAAAAAATATTTTTATTTTTTAGATAATTGATATCTGAATTAATTATTTCATTAAAATATTCTTGGCTAGTTTTTACTTCGATTTTTTTAATTAAAAAAATACTACTTACTTTATTTATAATGTTGATATTTGAGATTGTAGTTAATAAAAATAACAAAAATAAATAGAAGTAAATTTTTTTTTTATTTATTAATTGAAGCATCTTTCAAAATTTTTTTTATCAAATTTTTGAAAGTAATGTTATTAAATTTTGCTATTTCGGGTA
>MDSZ01036638.1_pt1 | contig 11659 bp, 13 predicted proteins | sample 811201 | NCBI WGS metagenome assembly MDSZ01 (sample SAMN05326647, study PRJNA326480) | marine metagenome | isolation source: seawater | place: Indian Ocean: North | collected 2010 | reverse complement strand
GTCATCGACCTTGATACAAAGTTTGTCATCGTTCTCCGAATCAGGAAAAATTATTGAACAGAAAGGAATAAATTTTTCCTCGTTCCAAATTTCCGCAAATCTTTGTTTTACTTCTGCGTGTACACTGTATTGGTAATCTACTGTACACCAATAACCTCTTCTCATTAATCTTGCAATAAGGTGTGATGTGTTTGCAATATTGTGCATGAATGTCCTGTTTGCACCGAAGTATATTGCTTCGGCATTGACTTTTTCTGCTAATTCTACGATCTGATCAAAGTATAGATCATTCCTAGCCAAAAACAATGTTTGTTTTCCAAATGCTGGTGTGTGTTCTACTTCCAAACCTGAAAATACACCTACACTATCACTTCTGCCTGTTTTGTAATCTCTGTCCATGTTGTTATTATACTACTTTTAACTATTTTGTCAACTTTGCCTTGGCTCTCGCTATGGAATCTTTAATGGCGAGTTTGGTTTTTTTGAGCCTCATCAACAATGTTTTGCTTTCATCACTCCTATCTTTCTTCCTATCTTCGGTAAGTTCTGCTACCTTCTTATTTAGATATGCGTGATGATCCATCAACTTTTTTAATTTTTTGTTTTTCTTAAAATTACTATTTGCCATGTTTTCCTCCTATTCAAATAAAGAACTAAAATTGTTTGTGCCTTTACCACCACCAGTGGCCCTTGCCCACCTATTACCTCTTATATCTGCAAGGTAACTGCCTGCACTGTTGATTAGATCCATTGGTTTCTCACTTGTGAATACTTCTTCAACAAATGTGTTGAAATACAGAATATTTCTAGGAACGTACATGCTGAATTCATCTGTTTTGTCAGATGCTTTTGTTTTCCTCCAGTGCCTAACTTGAGGCTTGTATTTTAATGCTTCGATGTCGTTAATATCATTTGCGATTTGTATTGCTCTAATCTGGTTATAAACATTATGTGCCATCATTAGTACATAACTAAAACTGTCCCAACTAGTGGTTCCTACTTTGCCATTTTTGTTTAAATCATTTTCTCCATACCAACAAACATCACCCATTTTTAATTTACGTCCAACTCCACTATCAAAAGGAAATTGTATCTCAGATCCTTTTAATTGTTTGTCGTCAGGAGCCTTGTCCATTATAAAAGAAAATCTATCTGGTGTGAATGAGTTATGTGTGTAAACCAATCCATTTGCAGTGGATAAAAACGCTGATGCAGAATCAAAACTGATTGTAAAGTTTGGATTTATATGTTTTCTTACTTGCCTTTGAACGCCCGTCAAATAACATGCCCAGTCCATTTGTGATGTGCCAAGAACGTGCATCCAGTCTTTTCCGTCTAGTTTCTTTTCATCCCTCATGATGATCAGACGTTTCAGCATGACCTCCATGTCACACATGTTGATACCACCCATTGCCCATCCTTCGAATTCGAAGTCTTTGACTTGATCATACCATATCTGTGCAGTGTTCCAATCATCTCCCTGCAACACATTCAATAATTTTGTCTGTCCTAGTCTGTTCTTTTGAAAAAACTTGTTGTTGTATATTGTGCCATCAAGTGTGTCTTGGAAACTTTTTAATCCGGTTTTTGGTGAATTTAAATCATCTGCCGCCCATGTTGGTACGTCAAGTGTCATTGCCCAGTCACTTGTAAGTTCGAGCCAGTTCAGAATGTCTGATCTCACTTTGTTGGCTTTGTTCCCTTCGAAATCTTTCCAATCAAATTTTATTACACCCTTCCCTATTTGATATCCACCTGAGTCGCCAACTATGGTCGTGAATTTTCTGTCTCTGTTTACAAACATATGATCTCTGTCTGCAACCTTGTTCATGTCAAGACAGGCATGTCCTGCCGAATACAATGCAGTAGGATAAGTGAACATGCCTTTATCGGGATTGATAAAGTTTAGAGACTCTACTCCATTTTCAAAAGTTTTTGGAATTCTTTCGGCAGGTATATGTTTACCTTCTGTGACTCTTTGTTTGCTGATGAACGTGTTGTAAAAATTTGAAATAGCAGGCAAGAACACCGCAAAGTCTCTGCTTAAATCTCCTAAATGTTCCTGCTTACTATTCTGTCCATTCATTACTGCGCCTGTGCTGGAATAATGTACTGATACTTGCCTAATCCAGAATCCACACTGACCATCATCGCACCTTCGTTTGAAAAGTGTAACATGACCTTCGCAGAGTCTGAAAGTTTCAATATCTGTAATACTTGCCCCACCGGCCAACTCCAACCTTTGTTAAGTGTTCCCTTAACATCAGTTGCGAATACAAACTCTCCACCATGTGATGCTTGATCACCAAAAGTGAATATCAGGTTATCATTCTCAGTTCTAACCACGAATGAATTGTGTTCTGTGTTCGCTGTGGCCTGAAAGTTGAATCTTTGCACACTTGCCACAGTTGGTTCGATCTCAACGTCCCAATTGACACCCTTGAATTTGACTGTCTTCAGTTTTTCATTGATAATCTCAGCGTTCATAAATCTGTAATCGTTCTTGAAGTCACCTTTTTCGTTTTCAAAGTGTATACCTGTTGGAACTTCGGCACCGTTCCTTGTGCCTTTTAAAACAGTTATTTTTGCTTTCTCCTTGTATTCGGGACACTTCAAATGTATATCTAATTTGCCCATTTGAGGCATACCAAATGTGCCATTCATTTCTGGCTGTGGTTTGTGAAAAGACCCCTGCAAGATTACTGATCTATCTTCTGCCATGGAATCAATGGCTGTCTCTTTTACATCACCAGTGATTTTGACAAGATCTAAGAATCCCAATCCATGCGTATGTTTAACGATGTCTTTCAAGATGTCTATCATAATAGTCTTATTGTATAGTATATTTAGATCTTAGTCTAGTGTTATTTCAGAAACTTTATACACAATTGGATTTTGTTTACCAGGCTTCTGGAATATGGCATAATTGGCTCCAGGCCTGAATTGATTCAATTCTATGACATTGTAACCAGTTTTTTGTATCAGTTTTTTCATGCCATTTTTGTTATTGTACGCCCAATATCCCCTCTTGGCCTTTTCCAAATCAAAATCGTAGTGACAATCCGCATACTGCAAGAAGACATATCCTCCAGGAATCAAGATCCTCCTGATTTGGTTGAGGTAATTTTCTATGTGCTTCTGTGTAAAGAACACAAATGTGTCCCAACTGAATATGAGATTACAACTTTGTGTAGGTATTATGTGTCTGTTATCGACTCCCCAATTTTTCTCGTCTGTGTTGAACCATTTTATGTATCGTTGGTGTCCTGGATTAAATCTCCTTCGCACTGTTCTTTCAAATTCTGGAATAATATCAAGGAAATAATTTAATCTCCATGATCGAAACTCCTTGGAAAAGGTCCCCAAACCCGGTCCTATTTCTAAACTATTGTACTGGGCACCTGCCCTTGCAAATTGAAATATCTTTGTCTGGATCATGCGAAACAAGTATTGATCAACCTCAGGCCTTTTTTGTTTCTGTTCTGCGTCTTTCCTAAACCATTCTGGGGTTTTGTCATATCTGTTTATTGATTCTTGGTTGTTGGCGTCAACAGCCATTTCGATATTTTTAAGTATTTTAAGGTTAGAATCTATTAGTTTTTGCAGATCTTCTTTTTTTACTTTTTCCAGTTTTTCAATTAATAATTTAATTTCTTCTATGCTTAACATTATATTCTTTCCAAATCAATCACGCTTCCATCCACCGTTTTTTTGCCTGCATCTTCAAAATTTACTGTCACACGATTCTTTATGATAGATTGCACTTGCCCGATGCCCCATTCTGGTGCTTTTGGATTCTTTACCCTGTCTCCTGGCTCATAATCAAAAAAGTACGTATTCATATTTAGAATTCAAACAGTTTGTTAAACGTATTTGTGGTTTCGGTTGATTGCACGTCCCATCCTAAAACTCCAATAAGGTTGTCGATTTTTTGGTCGAGCACCGTAGACTCCATTGCATCTGCATCAAATGGCAGTTCTTTGAACCATTCCGGAATACGCATTTCGTCTACAGGATAAGCGATACTTGTATAATTTAACGGATTGTTTTTTAATTTGCACACAATCACTTTTGCTCCGTCTGTTATTGGCAACGAATATTTGTCACCATACATTTCTCTGCACTTGTTCCAGTTCATGCTGGCCCTTATATGCCCTGGCATGTTTGCTTTACCCTTGGCTTCTTCCGCCTCGGTGTACTTGGTCATGTTGTTTGCTCTTTTTGGGGAGCCTTTCTCCCAGCCAGGTCGTGATTTGAATTCTGCTCTGAACTCGCTGATCCTATCTAAAACGTCTTTTTCATCTTTTCCAGTGAGCACCATGTATAATATCTCACTAAGGAAGTCTTGCACAAAAACAGGAGTGTCCGATCTTTTGAGATCCAATCCCATGGCCTTCATTTTTCCTTCTTTGCCTGCTGTATCAACACGTTCTCCTTCTTTATCATAATATAACACAGCATATCTTTTCTTTGTTATGAAAAGTCCTTTTGAGGCAACAAGTTCTCTACCTGCCGCTATCACTTCACCCCTTGTGCTAGGACAATGAAATGCTTTTGTCATAAATGATTTGAAACTGCCGTTCACCTCCTGTGCAATTTTATCATAGAGTGTGACAACAGATTCTTTGGTCCATGGTATTGTGTTTGAATCTATTTCTTTTTGCAGTGTCTTTTGTGCTGAAAAATAAACTGAATCTGTGTCTCCATAAATTATACTTTGCCCTATATGATCATATTTGCCAGAAACTATTTCGTTTACCTTCGCCGCCATGTGTTTTGTAATACATCTTCCTGTGAGTGTGACCGATTGTCCAATACGTATGTCAAAGAATCTACATCCTGGATTCAGGATGGCACCATAAAGACTGTTCAAATTAATTTTTTTCACCAATTGTCTCTTGTCCCAGTATTCTTTTTCAATTTCGTTATCTCCGCACTCACGCATTTTTGCCTGCATTTCTTTTCTTTCAGCATACCAACGTTTCAATAGTCCGGGAATGATTGCTTCATACTCATATGTAAATATTGTTCCATTCGCACTCAACATCCATTTGTTGTTGCCCTCAAATATCAAATCATACAGTTGTGCCGCACTCATTCTTACACTTGTCTTGTCCTCCCAATCAACAATTATTTCTGTGCCTTTTTCTTGGTTCATCACTGCTTGATATTCCCAACTGCCAAATTGTCCATCCCATGATGCCGCAAATGATTTTTTGGCGTGCCTTGCTCGATTAATTTCCGCAGAAGTGATCACAGGCCTTATCTGTCCAATTATTGTCTCAGGACCCATATTCAAGGCCCTAATAACACTTGGATACAGGGAGTTGATATCAATGGAGCCTATCCAGCCATGTATTCCTTTTTTTGGAGTTGCCACGTAGGCACCTGCCGCTGTCACTGGTTCTGCTTCCTTGTCTCGATACTTCCTTCCTGGGACAACCATCCCACGTCTGTGTGTTTCGTTTACAATCGCTTGTTCTGTTACTGCAACTGCACCCATTGTTGTTTGTAGCAACACAGTATTTTGGTGTGCTATTTCATTGGCAAGTTCTATAAATTTTAACTTCTTTTCTAATTTTGCCAGTAAGTGGCAGTCTTGTCTGTTGTACTCGATGAACAAGCCGAAATCGTTTTTGTATAGGTTGTCTAGCGAACCTTCATACACAGTTTTCTTCTCACCCAATTCGTGTTCTCCAATTGCGTCCAACCGGAAACTGTGCCGCTCTTCATAAGTGTACTTCCTATAAAGTTCAAGTAAGTCCAAATGCACACGGCCAACCAAATCATAACTTAATTGTTCTCTGCCGTATTTCTCAAACACCCTCCTCTTTGGCTTTTCTCCCCAAAAACACAAACGCCTTGTGTCGTCTGAACTTAAAACTTTTTGTATTCTACCCACAGTGTATGGAATATCATATCCCTCGGAGTTCCATCCTGACAATATATCCGCATCTTCAACCAATTGCAGAAAAGCATCTAGCATATCTTTTTCTTTGTCAAAAAGCATAGTGTTTGGAAAACGTTCTGTCAAAACTTTTGCGTCCTGCATACCGATTGTTTTTGGTGGCACTGCCAAGGTGACCAGTTGATCCGTCCAACCCATGTAACAACTTATGGCAGTTATAGGCATGAACGGATCATCCGTGGTGGAATAACCCTTTTCAGGGTCAAAGTCCACTTCGATATCAAAAAACATTACATTCAGCCTCGGAGTTTCCTTACCTAGGTAATTCTCTTCCAAGCATCTAAATACTGGATTGATATCTTGTTCATAAAGAGCCTTGTTGGACCTTATCCTCTGCTCTTTAATGAATTCCTTATGAGTAGCACATGTAACTTTTTGTAGAGTCTCGCCAGTCATGGATCTGTGTTTTCCCCTTGCGTCCGGATAGTAAAACACATATCTTGCGTCATACTCCACGAACACACGACCCTTTTTTGGATCACGTTCTACAACATATATTCTGTCTTCGTCTTTTTTATATAAGGCGTCTATATAACTCATAGTATGAATACTCTGTATAATCCTATCGTGTTCATGATTGTAAACCAGCCTGTCAGTGTTGCTATCCAAACAAGTCTACGTCTGTAACCAGCAAGACACATCGTGCTTGACCCTAACCAGTACAACGGAAACACTACACTCATTATAGGCTCAGGTGATGTGAAAGTCAATATGGCCGATCCCATTATTGTAACTATTACGGAAAACAGTTCGAGATAGAATGCTATGTTATCTGTCTTATAACTGTTTACCCAAAATTCTTTGAGTAATTTAACCACTAAAGTTTACCGGCTGTGTTCAGTATGCTTTCTAGTGTATCCATGTCATCGGCAATGTTTTTGTAGTTGCCTTTGTGTGCGACTGTGATTGCTTTGTTTATTAGTGCAGGTTTTAATTCTAATTCTTCTGCTATTGCTTTCACGGTGTCTCTTAGGCCAGACTTCAAGTCATCGACTTCTCCCAACACCTGGGATCCTTGTGAAATAATTTGGATTAGTTTTTGTTTTTCTGCTTCGTTAAAGTTTCTTACTGCCATTACTTACTCCTTTTCTATTATTATAATAGATTTTTTCTAAATTAACAACCGTTAATAAGATTGGTAATGGAGTTACTATGGTTATAAGCACTGTGTATAGTTTAGATAATTCTGTCGACTGTAAGAACAAGCCAAAAGCCAATGCTATCAAGATTGACAGTGCAGTGGCAAGGACCCTTGGATTATTAAAGAAAATTAGATATAGAGTTGGTATCACAATACACAATCTCACGGTACCGAAAGTTGTTAGTAGTACCCAGATGTCTATTTTGAACTGCGTAATAATGTAAATGATCAACGAAAACCCAACCACGATTGCATTCGCTATCACACGTTGTTTTTTCAGTTTGCTAAATTGTTTGGACAGGATTGAACTTACACTGTGCATTACCGAATCAAGTGTGCTGGCTGATCCTGCCAATATTGCCATAACAAACAACATCACTAACACTGTGCCGCCATTTGCTTTGATTGCGTCTATCACGCCGAATATTGCATTCTTGCCTAGGCTTCCGCCTGCCAATGCAGTGCTGTACACTAGGATTACGCCGAAACAGGCAACAAAGTAAATCACTGCCGCCATCAAATATGATTTCAGTAAACGTTTGCCGTTGTTGATTGTGAACATCCTTTGCCATAATTGGTTGTCAGCAAATGCTGATCCTGTTATTATGATTAGGACCACAAGGAATATATTGGTCAAGAACTCTGTGTCAAATAAACCTTTGCCATTATTTGCGATCGAAGTCTGTATAACTTCTGTTGGAGAAGAAACATTGTTCGCTATCAGTAGGCCAACTCCGAGTCCACCTATAAGCATTAACACCAACTGCAGAATATCTGTTCTTATCACCGCTGGAAATCCACCTATTGCGGTATAAAGTATGATACCTACCAAAAACAGTCCTGTGAACCATGCATAGTTGACAGTGGTGAAATATTCAGCCACAAATCCAAGTGCTGTAAGGTTGACAGTCATTGCATATATTGATGCCAGGAAGTAGACAAAAATAAAGATGTAAGTTAATTTTTTGCTTTGTGTTTTATCATACACAAAGTCGTTCATGTTGAAAAATTTTCCGAAATTTTTATACTTAGAAAGATAATACCCAACCACTCCCAAGATTAGCAATGGAGCGATTATTCCCAGAGTGACCCATATACCTCCATAAAAACCTTCAATGTTGGTCCATTTCAATATGAAAAACGGAACTCCTGCATAAAAATATCCTGCCGCTATAGAAAAACTTAATGGAAACCAATGTGCTTTTCTAGATCCTATGAAAAAATTATCATCGGATCCGGCCCTCTTGCCCAAAAACCCAAGGCATAGACTGAGTGCTAAAATTATGCCCAGTGATATGTAAGGTATTGTTTCAAACATAAAATTAATTATATCTGTTTAATGACCGGCCTAATTTTTTTTCCATTGTATAAAGTTTCAATTTCTTTCACTATGGTAAACTTTTTTGGTATTTTGTACGATTCCAGGCGTGAGGATAGGAACTTCCGTAGGTCAAGCAGGTCTATGTCGTTTGATGTAACTAGATCAGCGGCGAGCACAGGTAAATTGTCCTCTTCACACGGTCTAATCACCACATTTTGAATGCCTTCGTACATCATTATCGCGTTTTCTATCTCTATAGGAACAATGAAATTAGAATTTATTTTGAACATATTGCCAAATCTACCGTCAAAAACCAAATGTCCTGCTTCGTCCATGTGTCCAAGATCACCGGTCAACACCCAGTTGCCTGGTAGAAAGGTCTCTGCTGATTTCTCCGATTCGCCGTAGTATTCCTTTGCATTGGTGGGAGTGTTCACTAGTAGTTTTCCCTGATCGAACTTCAATTTTACTCCAGGCCACGGCTTGCCCACGGTGCCTTTCCGGTATGTCCTGTCATCTGTCATTGTGTAGAATCCACACATCTCAGCCTGCCCCATTATGTTTAGGAGTTTTTTGTTATACATTTTTTCGATCTTGTCGGAAACCTTTGTGGGAAGGAAGTCGCTGGCACTGATGAATTTCCTTATCTTCTTAAAACTAATGTCTAGTTTTTTGGCACACATCAAATTTGCTATGTTAGGAGTAATGAACAAATATGTTGGATCATATCTTTCGAAAAAGTATTCGATCTTTTTTGGAGTCAGTATGCTTTTCAACAAGATGGCGGTGGTCCTCATCATAATGTTGCCCAAAACATTTATGCCAAAGCCATAGTTGAATGACAGTTTTGGACCGCAAAACAATATGTCCTTGTCACTTTTCCTTATGCCCAGGGCACTTACCCATGCCTTGCCATATTCTATGATATTTTTCATTGTGTGTGGGATCAATTTAGGCATACCGGTTGAACCTGTTGTGTGAAAGAACAACGCAATCTCACTGCCTTTGTAGTTGTGGAACTTCATGTCGAACCAATCCATGTCATAAGACTTGTATGTGTCTTTGAGGTGATGTACATTTATATTTTTTAATTTCGTTGCCTTCATCATGAACTTGGTGTCGATGTAAAGATGTGTGAATTTTCCCGCATCTATAAGTCCTTGTAGGCCTTGTAATGTGAAATGCTGAGACGTATGATACACTTTGGCACCTTTGGCAAATAACGCACATATTAGAGCGGCGGGTAAAACATCGTCCTCTGCCATTATCATTACAAATGTTTTGCTTGAAATTTCCATGTCTGTGAGATGTTTGTAGTAGGACTTAACAAGTCTTTTGAACTGTCCATAAGACACAGGATCGCCGTCACAGTGATATATGATATGTTCATCATCACCTTTTTGATCGTACAGGTAACTTTGGGTGAAATTCATGTGGATATTTAAGAAAATTTATTTGCGTGTATAAAGTTTTTTAAATATGAATATGGATCTATCCTATGACATTTTACATGACAACGGCAAAAAAATACTGCTGATAGGCAAGACACGTTTCAATAATGAAATCTGGAACACTCTCAAACTGTTCAGAGATGCAGAATGCATAAGTTATGAAGAATTTTTGGAAATAGAGAACAAAGACAACTATCAATATTTTACCGCTGGTTCCAACACCGCATTCCAGGTCAAGGTGGTGGAGATAATAAAAGGCGCTTATCCAGATGCAAATTTTGTTTCTTTGGTTTCTAACAGTGCCCAGGTTCATCCAGAATGTGAAATTGGGCGTAACACAATGATTGCATCATATGTATTGATCAACAATGCCAGCAAGATCGGTAATAACTGTTGCATTCAGTATTACTGCAACATTGGACACACACCTAGTGAACTGGGAGATTACTGCTTCGTGGCTCCATACAGCAACATAGTGGAGTGCAAGTTGGCCAAAGGAACTTGGATTGGCCAATACTGTCGGCTGTTGTTTGTCACCACAAATGAGTGGTCACAGTTTTACATGACAAGCAGGGTAATACGTAAGAATTTAGATAAATCAGGAACCTACAAACATCACAAACTGGTTGATGAACAAACTTGTCTCACTAATTGGTTAGATCAGGAATAATTATTTTTTCTTCTTTTTCTTGTTGGCAACATTGATTGCCTTGCCACGTCTTTCAGGATTTTTATCTTTTCTTCTCTTTCTGTTGACAGCGGCCGCGATTGCTTTCTTGCCACCGGATGCACGTAATGATGCCGCCCTCGCTTTGGATAGGCATTTGGGTTTGCCTTCTCCCTTTTTCCTGTCTCCACACTTGCCGATCCTTTCGCCCTTGGTGTTGTACCTGTCCCAACCTCCGCCTCCGGCACCGCCCTTCTTGCCTTTGCCGAACCATGCCCTTAGGCCGGAATGATGTGACTCGTGCAGATCACAAGTGTTTAGATCGTCATAGTTCTTCCTAATAAAGTTGATTGCCAAAGATTCATCCTCAGATTCAAACACGGACTGTCCAAATTTATCAAGCACATGAAACTTGTTCTCTCTTTTTACACAGTTGGGCACCCTCTTGCCAAACATGGTCTTGAAACCTTTCCGCATGTAGCCTTTCCAACAGCGTGTGCCTTCTAGTACTTCTATGATCTTCATTTTTTCTTTTTGCTCTTGTTGCCCCAGTTGGCCGCTCCAACTTTCCTACACTGCACCAGTGCACCTGACGCATATGCCGAGGGCCAAACTTTGTATCTTGCTTTCACTTTGTGATAGCAGGCATCTTTCTTCTCTGCCAACACTTCGAATTCTTCTTCGGTGATTCCCACCACTTCTTTCATCTTTACCATTTTCTACAACTCCAGTATCTTGCTTTGGTCTTTGGACCTGGGTTGGCACAGTTGTGTCTTGCCCTGAAACTTTTCCTTGCTTTAGGATTTGACTTTCTGATCTTCATTGTCTTCTGTCCGGCTTTCCTTGCGGAACTTCCGCCGTGTCCGAAGTTAACTTTTTTAACATTGCCTGTTTTTGGATCTTTGACATACACTTTAAATTTCTTAACATCACCACGCATTGGTTTGTTGAGTGGCACTTTGCGTCCTCTGTATTCTGCGTCAAACAATTCTGTCTCGTCTTCTGGAAAACCCAGTTCACCAAACGCTTGGTAGAAAGCATCATCGTCTTCAAACGTCATCTCATCCTCTTCCGGGAATGGTGCGTAGTCGTCATAGATACCTTGCACTGC
>MDSZ01184390.1_pt1 | contig 11660 bp, 9 predicted proteins | sample 811201 | NCBI WGS metagenome assembly MDSZ01 (sample SAMN05326647, study PRJNA326480) | marine metagenome | isolation source: seawater | place: Indian Ocean: North | collected 2010 | reverse complement strand
CTGTTCCGCCGGAACGCGGGCTTGTGTTTGAAATGAGTTGGCGGCCTTTGTATCGAAATTTTCAAGCCTCTGGCGCGCGAGGCACCGTTGCAAAACTGTATCGCTCATTACGCGATCGTCGGCATGAGCACGACGATATAATTGACAGCGCTGCCATATCGAATTACCGCTACATCGTTAGTTAGGGCCCTCAGACTTGTGAATGATGGGGGGCGCGAAATAAGGCAGGCCGCTTTGACAGGTCGCTATCGTAAGCAGATCGAGGATATCGGTACGCTGGACCTGCGCATCCTGGGCACGGCCTATACGAAGCTGACCTATGTCAACGCGGGATCGCCACTGAACGGCAAATGCCAGAACGGCACCGTCACGCAGCAGGCCTATCCCAGCATGTCCTGCTATCAGATCAACACGCGGGCCACCTTCACCAGCGGGCCGCTGACTTTGGGCATGCAGTCGCGCTATATTCCCAAGGGCAAGTTCGGCACCACCTATGTCGGGCCGCAGGATGACGGCTATAGCCCGACCCTGCCGAACAGCATCAACGACAATCGCGTCAAGGCGGTCACCTATGTCGACGTGAATGCGAGCTATCGCATCATCGACAATGGCCGGCGCATGGTGGAAGTGTTTGGCGCGATCAAAAATGCGTTCAACACCAACCTGCCGGTGGCTCCGGCCAACAATATCGGCACCAACGCCAATCTTTACGACGTGCTGGGTCGCACCTTCCGCGTCGGCATGGTGCGCGTGCCGATGGTCATGTATGAGCCGGGGACGGTGCCGGCCGGTGTGGTCAATACCGGGCGGATACGCAATCTCGATTATGCGCCGACCTTCCTGGACCTGGCCGGGGTGGAGAAGCCAGCGCAGTTCGAAGGGGTCAGCGCATGGCCGCTCATTACCTGCAAGGTCGCGGACAAGGACTGGAAGGCGCCCGACTTCACCTATGAATATTATTGGGAATGGGCCTATCCCATGACGCCGGGTACATTCGCCATTCAGCGCGATAACCTGAAATATATCCAATATTACGGCGTCTACGACACCGACGAACTCTATGATCTGGCGCGCGATCCTGACGAAATGCACAATCTGATCGACGATCCGGCCTATCTTCAGGCCAAGGTCGATCTGCGCAAGGCGTTGTACCAGCAACTGGCCAATCGCGACGGTCGCCACGCCATTCCCGATGGCCAACGCAACGCCATCGGCAGCGTGCGGCGCAACCGCGCGGGAACCGGCGCTGCGCCTTTCCCGGACAGCTGGCTGGTGGAACCCAATCGCGTGGACAGGAAGGACAATGTCCTGCCCGACAGCGTCGCCAAGCAGCGCGCGCATGATGAAGGCAAGGCATTCGTTCGGTTCCCGGTGCTTGGTTCGCCGGAAGCTAACGAGAATGCGGGAATCAAGGATTGACGGTACGGACGCCTGATGTGCCGCCGGTGACGTGCCCGCCGCGCCGGGCGGGGCTGGCCATGGCGGCGGCGGCGCTGCTTGCAGCCGCGCCTGCCATGGCGGCCCAGGACGGACCGGGATGCCTGGACCAGCGCCTGTCGGCGACGCTGATCCGCCTCCAGCCCAAAAGGTCGCGCCTGACGGCCGTGATCGACCCGACGCTGGGTGGACAGCTGGTCGGATTGCAGCTGCGCCGGGCGGGCAAGAGCCACGAACTTCTCTATCGCGGCATGGATTTCTGCCCGCAGCCCGGCTTTGCGGGCAAGGCGATGGTGATGTGGCCTGCAACGGGACGCACCTTCGCTGCCGATCCGTCGCAGGGCAAGGCTGACAAGGCCGCCGGCTGGCAATGGCAGGGGAAGCTGTGGCCGATGCCGATCCATGGCTTTGCCGAAAATGGCGCATGGTCGGTCGTTACCCCGCCAAAGGGGGCGAGCGGGGCGAGCGTCACGATCGCGTTGCGCGACACGGGCGAAAGCCGCGCGCTCTTCCCATTCCCGTTTCGCCTGTCGATCACCTACGTGCTGCGTGGCGATCGGATCAGCGTCACCCATCAGGTCACGAACCCTGGCGATGTGGCGATGCCTTTTTCGATTGGCAATCACATCACCTTCGCCTTGCCGCTTGGCGGGCAGGGCGACGTTGCCGACGCAAGGATCAGTACCGATGGGCGAGGGCGGCTTTTGCTGGACGCCTATGGACGGCCCGCAGGCACAGGCGCGGTCGGCCCCCTTAAAGCCGCGCCGCTGTCCTCGCTTGGCACTGAAACTGCGGTTCCTCTGCTCTGGTCGGGTTTTCGAGGTCGCCCCGCCGTCACGCTGACGCAGCCTGGCGTGGGATCGATCATGATCATGCAACAGTCGCGGCGTCCGGCGGAGCGCGATGTCGTCGCCTTCAATCTCTGGGGCAATGTCGAGAAGGGCTTTTTCAGTCCAGAGCCATGGTATGGGCGGCAGAATGCGCTGTCCGGTGGCGGCGTCGTGCTGCTGCCGCCGGGACAGAGTTTCACATGGGCGTTCTCCGCCGACATTCGTTTGTAGTTTTATTGCAGGGCGTGCGTTCGTCCTGCGGCAGAAGGGATCAGGGAAGCATGAAGAGCAGGCAGCGCAGGCAGAGGGCGAGTTTGTGGGTGCAGGCGGCAATGCTGGCGCTGGCCCCCTGCGCGATGTCGCAGTCCGTTGTCGCCAGGACCAGCGCGCCGGAACAGGCCGCCCCGCAGCAGCAGCGCATGAACGTCCTGTTCCTGATCGCCGACGATCTGAACACCCGGACCAGCGCGACCGGCTTCAAGACGGTCCAGACCCCCAATCTGGACCGGCTGGCGAAGCGTTCCGTGAACTTTGCCAACGCCTATTCGCAATATCCCTGGTGCGGGCCGAGCCGCGCCTCCTTCCTGACCGGGCGACGGCCCGACACCACGCGCGTCTGGGATTTGAAAACCAAGTTTCGGGACAATTTGCCGGGCGTCGTGACCCTGCCGCAATATTTCCGCCAGAATGGCTATTTCACCGGGCGCGTGGGCAAAATCTATCATCAGGGCGTACCCGGTGACATCGGGACCAGCGGTCCTGACGACACGCCATCATGGGACCGGGTCGTCAATCCTGCCGGGCGGGACAAGATCAACGAGCGGGATGGCCGGATGACCATCCTCAACCCGCATCCGTCCGGGCGGCTGGGCAGCGCGCTCGCTTTCCTGGCGGATGAAGGGACGGATGAGGAGCAGACCGACGGCAAGGTCGCGTCCGAAACCATCGCCATGTTGAAAGAGCATCGGGACGGCCCCTTCTTCATTGCCGCCGGTTTCTATCGCCCGCACGTCCCCGAAGTCGCGCCCAAAAAATATTTCGACATGTATCCGCTGGACAAGGTCAAGTTCGAACCGGAGGACCCGGCGGCGCTGGCCAAGGTGCTGCCCGCATCCTACGGACTGGTCGGCTTCCAGAATCTGGACCTGACCGTCGATCAGCAGCGCAGCTTCGTGCGCGCCTATTACGCCGCCACATCCTTCATGGACGCGCAGGTCGGCCGCGTGCTGGATGCGCTCAAGCCGCTGGGGCTGGATCGCAACACGATCATCATATTCACCAGCGACCACGGCTTCCTGCTGGGCGAACATGGCCAGTGGGAAAAGCAGATGCTGTTCGAAGGATCTGTGAAGGTGCCGCTGATCATCAACATGCCCGGCGCGAAAGGCAATCGGCGCGTGTCGAGGAAGATGGTCGAACTGGTCGATCTCTATCCGACCATCGCGGAGATCGCCGGACTGCCCAAGCCCGATGGCCTTGAAGGCGACAGTTTGAAGCCGCTGCTGGACAATCCGGCGTCGAAGGCGTGGACGCAGCCCGCCTATAGCCAGGTGCAGGGCGGTCGCAGCGTCCGCGTCGCCCGCTGGCGCTACACGGAGTGGGAGAAGGGCAGGCTGGGCGCGGAACTCTATGATGAGGATCGCGATCCGGGCGAGACGCGCAATCTGGCGGCTGATCCTCGCTATGCCCACATCGTCCAGCGGTTGAAGGCGATGTTGCCTACAGCGCAGCCAGGTCCACGTTATGGTGTTGGCGGTGCCGAATAATGGATGGTTATCGGGTGGAAAATGGCTTGCTGTTGCAAAAATCGATACACAAGTTTCATCTTCTGTGACTTGCTGTGCCGCGAGAGCAACAGCCGCCTCTACCGACCGCTGACAGATTGTGGTCACAGCATAATGTAAATTCGCGGGTGTTGTTACAGCGATCCTTGTCAAAAGTTAGTTGCTAATGCTGCCATTGAAGGCAATGTGTGGATGGAGTTATCGCTCAATCTCGCGACGCTCTTAAGTGTTATGCCGCAGAATAGCTGGGCTGCCTGTTCCTCATCGCATTTTAGGCGGCGTGGACAAATTCGAGCCAGTATCTGGCGGTTGCGATTTGGACCATTCCAAGGAAGCGGTTGGCCAGTTCATCCTATTGGGTCGCCATGGCGCGGTTGATCTTGAGCTGACCAAACACGCGCTCGATGCGATTGCGCTGCTTTCAGAGCACCCAACCATGTCGATCTTCCCGCGGCGGTTTGACCCACCGGAATGACGGCTTCGATATCTCGTTCGGTAAGGTGGACACGGATTGCTTCGGCATCATAGCCCTTGTCGGCTAGCAAGGCGTCAGGTGCGCGCTCGGGTAGGTCGATCAGGGCGTCATGGGCTTTGCAGTCTGCCGCCGACGCCCGGATAAATCCATGGACGACATATGGACCAAATCTGCCATTTCAACCAATAAAAATCAATTAAGTTATTGATTTTACTGGTGACCCCTACGGGAATCGAACCCGTGTTTCAGCCGTGAGAGGGCCGCGTCCTAACCGCTAGACGAAGGGGCCTTGGGGCCGCTTGGGCGGCCGGCAGGGGGAGCGCTTTACCAGTCCTGGGCGATGCGTCAAGCGAAAGCCGTGTCGCGGCGATCAGCGCTCCATAAAAAACCACCCCATGCAAGCATGGGGTGGCCTAGGTTCAGGGAGGAGACGCCTCCAAAGGGGGAGGCGCCCATACGGCACACCCGAAAGGGGGGCAGGTGCGCCGCATGTTTGAGAGATAGGATAGTGACGGTCGCCTTTCAAGAGGGAAGCGCCGTCCCACCTACCAAAGTCGTATGCCCCGGTGATTTCCGTCCGGTTCTCAGTTCTCGGCGGACACCGGCGCGACGGGCGCGGGCGCGTTGATCGGGCCCTTGCCCAGATTGATCTGCGCTTCGAAGATTTCGCGCATCAGCTGGAGCGAAAAGAGATGCGCGTAGATCAGCGGCAGCATGCCGCTCTGATTGATCTTGCGCAGCTGATCACCGCGCAGGTCGCGCAGCTTTTCCTCATTCACCATGCGGAAACCGCGATAGACGAAGGGCTGGTCGGCGATCGGGGTCTGGATCGACACTTCGCCGTCCATCAGCAGGTCCATATCCTGCAATTCCTTGACGAACTGCCCGGTACGAGCCGCAGCCTGCTCGAAATCCTCGCAGAATTTCAGCACACCCTGCGTCAGTTCGCTGGGCTTGCCATCCTCGAACAGCGGCGTGCCTTCATCGAACGCGCCCAGCGCGGGACTGGTGGGGTCGAAACAAAGCGACAATTCCTCGCTGTCCGGGCGCAGCTTGGCCAGCATCCAGGGGTAACGGCGAACATAGGCTGGGACATAGGCGGGGCCGCGCAACTTGCCTTCGTCATCCAGGAAGATGTTGACGCCTTCATTCAGGCCCATCAGCAGCAACGGAACGGAATCCGCTCCGGCCGAAAAGATGATAGGGGCAAAACGCTGTGCCGTCACGAATTCGTCGATCGTCAGCGGAACCGCGTGCTGGCTGGTCAGGAACGGCGCGGAATCGACGCTGCGGCTCTTGTAATCGGCATGGTCCATCGTGCTGAGCGGCAGCAGGTCGTTGTAGAAGATCGGCAGGTTGTTCGTGGGCGCTGTGGCCATGATCAGGTCCATTCTCTCAAATTGCGGCGTTCGGCGCCGCGGTCGGAAATATTGGGGCAGGGCGATAATGGGCTTGCCGCCCCGGTGCAATCGCTTTGTCGGCGCTAAGCCGGGCCGGTCGCGTGGTCAGCTTCTTCCGGCAGGGGAATGAGCTTGCCGGGATTGAGCAGCCCCTGGGGGTCGAAAGCGGTTTTGATCGCGCGTAGGGCGGCAATCCGCGCCGGGCTGGAAAGCCGAGCCAGTTCCGCGCGCTTCATCTGGCCGATGCCATGTTCGGCCGAGATGGAGCCGCCCGCAGCCACGACCGCGTCATGAACGAAGGCGTTGATCGCCTGACCCTGCGCCGCGATCCAGGCCGGACCATCGCTGGTTCCCTTTGGCGCGCGCACGTGGAAATGCACATTGCCATCGCCCAGATGCCCGAAGGAAGAGGCTGTGGTGCCGGGGAAGGTGGCCTCGGCCGCCGCGGCCGCTTCAATCATGAAGGCCGGCATCTTCGCAACGGGCACGCTGATGTCATATTGCAGCGCCGGCCCCTGCGCGCGCTCGGATTCCGAAAGCGATTCGCGGATCCGCCAGAAGGCTTCGGCCTGGGTTTCGTTGGTGGCGATGGCTGCATCGATGACGATACCCTGCTCCATGGCCTGCGCCAGGGCGCTTTCCAGCCTTTCGCCAGGGCCCGGATCGGAAAGATCGGCATGATCGATTTCGATCAGAACGTGCCAGGGCGTGCGTGTCTCGATCGGCGATCGGGTACCGGGGATATGCTCCAACACAAATCCCAGGCTGTCGTCGGCGATGACCTCGAACCCTTCGATGCTGTCGCCCAGTGTCGCTTCGGCCAGGCGAAGCAAGCGCAGCGCCTGTTCGGGGCTGTCGACGCCCGCCCAGCCCACCGCGCGCGTGGCGATGGCGGGCACGAGGCGCAGCGACGCGGCGGTGACGATGCCCAGGGTACCCTCCGCACCGATCAGCAGTTGCTTGATGTCATAGCCGCGATTGTCCTTCTTGAGCGCGTCCAGCCCATCGAAGATACTGCCGTCGGGCAGCACCGCCTCCAGCCCATCGACCAGCGCGCGCATCGTGCCATGACGCAGCACCTGCGTCCCGCCAGCATTGGTGGACACGAGCCCCCCGATTGTTGCGGAGCCTTTTGCGCCCAGGCTTAAGGGAAAACGTCGTCCTTCCGCCCGTGCCGCATCATGCAGGACACTCAATATCACCCCGGCTTCGCAGACCGCGACATTGTCCTGCGCGGACAGGCTGCGGATGCGGTTCATCCGCCGGAGGGACAGGATGAGGGCGGAGCCGTCGGCCGGTGGGGTTGCACCGCCCACCATTGATGTGTTGCCCCCTTGTGGCACCAGCGGCACGCCCAGTTCGGCCGCCAGCTTCACCGTCTCAGCGACAAGGTGCGTGGAATCGGGGGAAAGGATCGCGGCGGCGGCGCCATGATACCGGCCGCGCCAGTCGCTGACCCACGGCGCGATGTCGTCCGTATTGGTCGTGACGCCCTTGGGGCCGAGCAGCGCGGTGAAGCGATCTATGATGTCTTGTCCAATCATGGGATAGGCTATGCCCCGGAATTCATCGACTGTTCAACCATCGTGCGTTAGCGTCCCCGTCCCATAAAGGGGTCCGACTTGCTTCATTCCGTGCTGCTGCTACTCGCTGCGCCCGCCGCAGAGCCCGTGCAATGGGCGCAGATGACAATCGAGCGCCGCGTCATTATCCGGGTGCCGATGGCGCGCAAAGGCAAGGCGCCGCCCCGTGCCGATCCGCACGCGCGTGACGATTGGGACGAAAAAAAGGGTCCGCGCTGCATCGCCCTTCGTTCCATCCGCAGCGCAAGCATCATCGTGCGTGAGGGCGTGGACCTGCTGCTGGCGGATCAGCATCGTTACCGCGCTCGTTTGGAGCGAGGATGCGATTCGGCGGGCTTTTATTCTGGTTTTTACGTCGAGCCGCATGACGACGGGTCCATCTGTTCAGGGCGGGATGAATTGCAGGCGCGTAACGGCATGACCTGCCAGATAGATAATTTTCGACGGCTGGTACCCGCTGACGGTGACGATTAACGCATCATCTGGCCTCAATCTCTCTGTATTTCTTGACATGGGCGCGATATTTCCGCAATGCGCGGCCGATTTCCGTGCTGCGGACGCGTAGCGCGCATTTTCCTCCTGTCCCGGACCTTTGAATGACTTTTGCCGATCTCGGCCTTTCCGATGAATTATTGAGGGCCGTTACCGAATCCGGTTACGACACGCCTACACCCATTCAGGCGCAGGCGATTCCGTCGGTGTTGATGATGAAGGACATTATCGGCATCGCTCAGACTGGTACGGGCAAGACCGCCAGTTTCGTGCTGCCGATGATCGACATCTTGGCGCATGGCCGCGCCCGCGCACTGATGCCGCGCAGCCTGATATTGGAGCCGACGCGCGAGCTTGCCGCGCAGGTGGCCGAGAATTTCGAGAAATACGGAAAATATCACAAGCTTTCGATGGCGTTGCTGATCGGTGGCGTGCAGATGGGCGATCAGGTCAAGGCGCTGGAAAAGGGCGTCGATGTACTGATCGCCACACCGGGCCGGCTGATGGATTTGTTCGAGCGGGGCAAGATCCTGCTCAACGGCTGCAACATGCTGGTGATCGACGAAGCGGACCGGATGCTCGACATGGGGTTCATTCCCGACATCGAGCATATCTGCACCAAATTGCCGGCGCAGCGGCAAACGCTGCTCTTCTCCGCGACCATGCCGCCGGTGATCAAGAAACTGGCCGACCGCTTCCTCAGCAATCCCAAGTCGATCGAGGTCGCCCGCCCGGCGACCGCGTCGACCAATATCGCGCAGCATTTGGTCAAGGTGGATGCGCGCAAGAAGCGCGAAGCGCTGCGGGCGTTGCTGGACGGACAGCAGGTGCAGAGCGCCGTCATCTTCTGCAACCGCAAGACGACCGTGCGCGAACTCAACAAGAGCCTGCAACGCGACGGATACAAGTCTGGCGAAATCCATGGCGACATCGATCAGGCGTCGCGTATCGCCGAGTTGGAGCGGTTCCGCGATGGCACGGTCAATATTCTGGTCGCATCGGACGTCGCTGCACGGGGCCTTGACATCAAGGGCGTGAGCCATGTGTTCAATTTCGATGCGCCCTGGCATCCGGACGATTATGTCCACCGCATCGGTCGCACCGGCCGCGCGGGCGCCAAGGGGGTGGCCTATACTTTCGTCACCAAGGACGACGCCGAAGCGATCGACAATATTCAAAAGCTGATCGGCACGAAGATCGACTATGCCGACTTTGCCGGCGAGACGACGGACGCGGAACCCAAGGCTGAGGGCAAGCCGGCCCCAACCAGGACGCGTCGGGCCGAACGTCCGGACGAACAGCGGAAGGATCAGCGCCGCGAAGAGCGCAAAGCGCCCGCGAGCGGCCCGCGCCAGTCCAAGATGCCCGAAGATGGCCCGGATGAGGGTTGGAACGGCCCGGTTCCCGAATTCCTTTCGGTCGGGTTTGACCATTGATCGTTGCGTAAAGCCGGCCGAACAGTAGTATTTCCGTCATATTCGGTGCGGACTTGTAATAATATGGCGCTATGGATTCGCTCCCAAGGACAGAGTTTCCGGGGACCGTATCATGAACGCCATCACGCGCTTGCCCTTCCTTGGCGATCTGGAACAGGGGGCCGACGATCCATTCCACATCCCTGAACGGGAAGGGGAACGCCGCCGTTATCGCACCATCTGGATTTCCGATATCCACTTGGGCACGCGAGGCTGTAATGCGACGATGCTGATCGACTTCCTCGACAGCGTCGACAGCGAAACCATCTACCTGGTCGGCGATATCATCGACGGCTGGCGGCTCAAGAAGCGTTTTTATTGGCCGCAGGCGCATAATGACGTGGTCTGGCGCATTATGAAGCGCGCCAAGCGCGGTACGCGCGTCGTGTACATTCCCGGCAATCACGATGAAATGTTCCGTCAATTTACGGGGATGAATTTCGGCGGCGTGGAAATCCGACGCAAGGCGATCCACGTCACCGCTGATGGCCGCAAGCTGCTGGTGCTGCACGGCGATGAATTCGACACAATCATGCTGGCGCATCGCTGGCTCGCCTTCGTCGGGGACGCGGCCTATACCTTGATGATGCGGCTGAATGTCGTGGTGAACGCAGTGCGGCAGCGCATGGGGCTTCCCTACTGGTCGCTCAGCAAGATGGCCAAGCACAAGGTCAAGAATGCCGTCGAATTCATTTCCAAGTTCGAGGACGTCGTCGCGCACGAAGCAGCGACCCGCGGAGTGGATGGTGTGGTGTGCGGACATATCCACAACGCCGAAATGCGCGAGATTGCTGGCGTGGAATATTATAACGACGGCGATTGGGTCGAAGGCTGCACCGCGCTTGTCGAGCATTTTGACGGTCGAATGGAAGTGTTGCACTGGGCGGACGAGATTGCCGCCCGAACTGCCAAGGAGGTGGGGCGCCATTCCTCCCGGCTTGCCGCTTGACGGAGGAGCCGGTGCGGATCGCGATCGTCACGGATGCCTGGTCACCGCAAGTCAACGGCGTCGTGCGGACGCTTCAGACGATTGAGGGCGAACTGACGCGGATGGGGCATCCGGTCAAGGTGATCTCGCCTGACCTCTACGGCTCGATCCCGTGCCCGACCTATCCGGAGATTCGTCTGGCTCTGGTGCGCTCGGGCGTCGTCGGCCAGGATATCGCTGCGTTCCGCCCCGATGCGGTACATCTGGCGACCGAAGGCCTGTTGTGCGTGGCTGCGCGCCGTTGGTGCCTGCGCAGCGGCGTGCCCTTCACGACCGCCTATCATACGCATTTTCCCGATTATGTGTCGCAGCGCACGGGGCTGCCGGCAGCCTGGTTCTGGCGTTACATTCGCTGGTTCCACGGCCCCGCGCAGGCGGTCCTGGTATCGACGCGATCGGTCCGCGAGCAATTGCGTGCTCATGGCATCGCCAATGTGCGACCATGGGGCAGGGGCGTCGACCTGACCGCCTTCACGCCCGACGCTGCGCCACTGGCGCAATTCGCTGATTTGCCGCGGCCGATCATGCTCTATGTCGGTCGGGTCGCGGTGGAAAAGAATCTCGAGGCTTTCCTCGCCGCCGACCATCCGGGCACCAAGGTCGTGGTCGGCGACGGTCCCGCGCGCGCCGCCTTGGAACGAGCCTGGCCTCAAGCGCGCTTTCTGGGGTCCCTGTTCGGCGCGGATCTGGCGGGTGCTTATGGCGGCGCGGACGTGTTCGTCTTCCCCAGCCGTACCGACACATTCGGCCTGGTAATGATAGAAGCGCTGGCTTGCGGAACGCCCGTGGCGGCTTTTCCCGTGACAGGGCCTGTCGACATCGTAACGCCGGAAACCGGCGCCCTGTCCGACGATCTGAGCGAGGCCATCGCTGGTGCCTTGCAGCGGGATCGGGCGGCGTGTGCGGCCTATGGGCGCAGTTTCAGCTGGGATCGCAGTGCCCGCGACTTTCTCTCAGGGCTCCACGCGATCGACCCGGACGTAATCGAAAGCGCCGCCTGACGCATCACATGCCGGATTATCTTGCCGGAACCGGCGGGATGGACTATCCCTGCTCTGTCGTGGCCGCCCTGCTTGGGCGGCCCTTATCGTTTTTACGTGCCGGAGAAGTCCCGTGTCCCAGCCTCTCATGCCCCATGCGACCGCCAGCTGGCTGGTCGACAATACCGCGCTGAGCTTTGACCAGATCGCGGAATT
>MDSZ01104705.1_pt1 | contig 11660 bp, 6 predicted proteins | sample 811201 | NCBI WGS metagenome assembly MDSZ01 (sample SAMN05326647, study PRJNA326480) | marine metagenome | isolation source: seawater | place: Indian Ocean: North | collected 2010 | reverse complement strand
TCGCTCAGGAGAATAGCCACAAAAAAAATCCTTATTAAAAATTAAATTAGAGTATTTTTGAAGTAAAGGTGCACAAAATTCTTCAGTTAAGCCAGGATAAACTGTTGATTCAAAAATAACAATATCTTTATCTTTAAGAAAAACACTTAAATTTATACATGCTTTTTTAAGATAAGAAAGATCAGGTTTTTTATTTTTCAGAATTGGAGTTGGAACAGTAACTATGTACGTATTACATGTTGCAATATCATCAATTTTATCGCTGAATAATAATTTTTTTGATTTTTCAAATGCTTCTTTTTTAATATCATAATTTAAATCAATAAAATTTTTTAAATTTTTAATTCTAGATTTATTTTGATCATAACCTATAACCTTAAATTTTTTTCCAAATTCAATTGCTAAAGGTAGGCCAACATAACCAAGTCCTATGATTCCAATTTTAATATTTTTTTTAAGCATTAAAGTAGTTAAGAATAATGTTATGAATATCCTTAACATTTAATTTTGAAGTGCCAAACAATTTACTTAGACTTTCTGAATAAAATAAGTATCCTTTTTGAGAATGAATCCCATTTTTTTCAGCTACAAAATTTACATTTTCATAAAAATTAAGATATTTATTTTTGTCACTTATTTTCAAATTTTTATTTATCTTTTTAGGATAAGTTAAAGTTACAAATAAACTTTTTTCTCTAATATCAATTGTTTCAAAAATCATTAATGAATTTGTTTCAACAGTTATAATTGAAGATAATTTTTTTGCAGCATTTTCTGCCTCATCTTGATTATCAAATTTTATTTCAAAATCTCTAGACATTCTTGGCATAAGTGATGAATATTTAATATTAAAGTATTTTAAAAATTCTTGGTGATTTTTTAATCTATAGTAATATACAGGATCTTTATTTATATCTTGTGATAGTCCAGTAAATATTACATATTCATATTCCATATTTTTATTCAATAAATAATTTTTAAGGACAGTATTATATAAATAACAAGAATCTTTGATTGGATCTATATTATTTTCTTCATTAAAAAATTCAGATTTTAATAGATGATGATGTTGTATGTGAGCACCAGCATTAAAAAAAACTGAACTAAAATTGGGTTTATTTTTCCTTAATAGCTTTAAATGAATATCATTAATTAATAAATCAAGAAAAAGTGCCTTTCTCCATTTAAATTTAATAGATGTTATTAAATAAAATAAATACAATTTATAATTATAAATATTACTAAATTTAATAAAAATTAATAAAATATCTACAATGGTAGAAAACTTAAAAATATTTCCACTATTATTATTTACTGCTATTCTTAGTAAAGAAGTTACTTTCTTACTCCAAAATGAATTGTCAGAGGTAGAATCTGTCCAGGGATCTGGAATAAAATAAGATGGATTTTTTAAATCGTTAGCAAGATTCATTGGTGAAATTGCCCCAACTTTAAAATTTAAATTTTCAATCTTATTAAATAGTAATTGATCTTTATAATTTTTACAATCACCCAATCTATAGACACCATGCTGCAAAGCAGCTTTACCACTATAAACTGAAAACCATTGTATCCATGGTTCTAATAAATCATAAATATTTTCTGAGTTTGTTAAATAGTTTTTTTTCTTTTGATTAATTATATGTTTTAAATATTTTAAATTATATTTTTTGCTATATTTGTCTACAAGTTCAAAATTTAATTCATTTAATTGAATTAGGATTAGTTTTTTTTTATTTCTAGCCATATTTAAATATTCTATTAAAATAACTTTTCATACAATTCTAAGTGTGTTTTGTTAACAATATTTACGTCAAATTTATTCTTTGCTAATAAAACAGAATTATTAGATAGCTTATTATATAAAGCGTTATCATTAATCAATTTTTCAATAGTATTTATGAGACTAGTTACATTTCTTTTTTTACATATCAAACCAGTTTCATTGGGAATAATTGCCTCTTCACAACCCTCATCATCTGAGGTAATTGTAGGTATTCCCATTGCTGCGGCCTCAAGAAGCACTTTAGGCATTCCTTCTCGATATGATGGTAAGCATACTATTTTGACTTGATCATAAATATTTTTCATTTCATTACTAAATTTCCATAATTCAACATATTTTTTTGATACATATTCATTAATTAAATTAATATTGATTGAATCAGGTGATTTATATGAAACATCTCCAATTAATACAAATTTCCAGTTTTGATATTTATTTTTTAAAAATTTGGCACTTTCTAAAAATTCTAATGTGCCCTTTGATTTAAGCATTCTAGAAGGAAAAAGTATTATATTTCTTTTTTTTATATTAGGATTAAATTTAAATTTATTTAAATCAACACCGGAACCATTTAATAATAAAATATTTTTTTTATTAATCTTTAATTCATTAATAATTAATCCATAGTCTCTAGAGTTTTGGACAATAAAAAAAGTTTTACTTTTAATAATAAATAGTTTCAGAATTGTAATATAAATTTTTTTTACAAAAGAATTTTTGCTATTAGTGAACAAATATCCAAAACCAGAAAAAGATAGAATTAATTTATATTTAAAAAAACATGAAAGTATTGATGAAAATAATATAGGTTTTAATGTAATTGCATGTATTAAATTAGGCTTTTCATTAAAAATTTTAAAATAAAAAATTATTAATGCATAAATATCTTTAAAAATATTTCTAAAAGTAGAATTCAAATTAATTATTTTATAAACTACATTATTTTCTAATAAAATTTTTAATGATTGCTTAGCATTAGAAACGGACGCATCTCTTCCTACTATAAGAATAGGCTCTATATTTACATTATTATCAAAAAGTTTATATAAATTTAGTCTATGTGAAACAAAAAATGTCGCATGATTACAAAAAAAAATAATTTTTTTAGGTTTTTTTATAATCATATAGTAATCATATATTTAAATGTTTTATCTATCAAATGAAGAATAAGTTTAATTTAAATAATTATTTTTTAATTTCCTACAACTTAGATATAAATAATTTTAAAAATAATAATAAAGAAATACAATATGAATATGGTCAAAAAACATATGTAAATATTTATAAAGAAAAAAATAAAAAAACATTTTTTATTGGAGATCCATTTATTAACAATAAAAATTATAAAAATATATTCAATTTTTGGAAAAATAATTCTGAAAATATAGAAACTTTTAAACAAATTGATAGTGAGTTTGTTATAATTGAAGTTTATAATGATAAAAAAATAAGAATTATAAATTCAAGATTTTCAAGCCCTCAAATATATTATTACAAAGATAGAAACTGTTTCCTTGTATCAACAAATTATTTTGTATTAGCATTTGTACTAAAAAAGATAAATAAATTTGAATTAAATGAAAATTCAATTTATGAATTTTTACATTTTAGAAGATTATTTGGGAACTCTACATTAGATAAAAGATCAAAAATTTTGGAGCCAGCAGTTTATTTGCAGTATCATAATGGACAAATTATTAACACTCCTTATTGGAAACCTAAATTCAATAAAAAAAATAAGGGTTTAAATTATTTTTCATCTAAACTTAAAAAAGCAATTTATAATAGTGAAAAAATTAAAATTCCAAAAGATACTCATGGCAACTACATTATGTTATCCGGAGGACTAGATACAAGATTCATTTCAAGTATTATTAAAAAATTTAATGGAAGTTTTACGTTGTCATACTCAGATAATAGAGAAAAAAGAACTGCAAAGAAAATTGCTCAAATCGTAAATATGAAACATGAATCTATAAAAATTAATAAAGATCATTATAAAAATAATTTTTATCATAATGTTAGAGCTATAGGTGGAAGCTATATGGGTGATAGTTTACTTATGGGTCATACTAAGATAATAAATGATGCAAAAATACTATATTCAGGATATGGTTTGGATTATTTTTTTCAAGGAATGTATATTCCTGTAAATTTTATCAAGATATTCGGTAAAAAAACATATTTTAAAATAAATAAAAATATTAAAGAACCTGTAGCTAATTTCTTTTATGATAATATTAGCTATAAAAATAATTGTAGCTATTTAGAAAATTTGTATGATGATCAAAGTAAGTCGTCTTATAAAAAAAAACTTTTAGATAAGTTTAATTTAATTATAGCTAATAGTGATAAATTTGATAAGCTCAATAATTTTGAAAAATATGAAAAATTAAACTTCCACAATATATCGAGACATATTACATATGGTGGTCAATTAGCATTATCAGAAATGTCCAGACATAAAGTAATTTCTTATACTAACGAAATATATGATTTGTATTTAGAGATACCGAATAAATATAGATTTGATGGAAAAATACTTAAAAAGACATTAAAAAAAATTAATGTAAAATTGGCAAATTTAATTTCTGCTAATACCAATTCTAGAGTAATAGATTCACATATACAATTAAGTATTAAGCATATTTTCAGACATATTTTTTCAAAAATTTTTTTATATAAAAATAATATTAAAAATGAGAGAACATGGAATGAAATCAAAGATATAACAAACAAAGACCTTAGAGAAATTATTGATAATTTTGATATTTCAATATTTAAAGAAATACAGAGCTTAAATTACCAAAAAATAGAAAAATTATTTAAAGATTTCAAATTAAAAAAAGTTGAAGGGAATAAAACAATTTTACTTTTAATTACAATTGGTGTTTTTTTAGAGCAATTGAAATAAATAAATGAAAAATATTGAATTAATTGGTTTGTGTGGAGTTGGAAAAACTTATTTAATAGATTCATTGATATCAAGAGAGGATAAAATAAAATATCCAAATAGACTAGATATTTTTTTATATAGAATTTACTACATTTATAAAATTATTTTTGAAAATAAATTAAAAATTAAATACTTTTTTAGAAAAGATATACGTTTTCTTATAAATAATTTGTCTTACAGATATTTATTAATTAAAAAAAACAAAAATGTTATTGAAGAAGGGTATTTTGTAGATAAAAATATATTTCAAATATTTATCACTTATAAAACAATCTTTAATTCTAAGAATTCAGAAATTGCTTTATTTTCTAAATTTATACTTAAAAATGAGTTTACTCCAAATTTTATTATTTATTTAAAAAATGATAATATTGATGAAGCCTATAACAATTTTATTAATAGAGAGAAGAAATTAAATAGAGTTAGTTATTGGGGTGATACAATTAATTTAACAAATAGATATCAATCTTCACTTAAAGTAATAGATTTTATTGAACAAATTAGCAAAGATTTAAATATTAAATTTCAAATTTTAAATAGGGATCAAAATTTGAATTTATTTGCAAAAAAAATTTTTTTGGAGAATCTGAATCTCATAACAAAAAATGATGTAAGAATTGATAGAAATCAAAAAAATATTACTTATCAAAAATTTCATATTGAAAAATATAAAAGTGAAGCATTTAAGTATTATATTAATGCAGAGAAACCTGATGTAAATATTTTTAAGGATAAAAATATAACATATATAGTTTTTGGTCGACCTATATTTGAGGACAAAATAAATAAAGAAATAATAAAAAATTTTCTTATCAATAATAAAATTAATGAAGAAAATATACTAAAACTCAATGGTGAATTTTTAATTTTTAAAATCGATAATTTTAAAAATGAAATTAAAATAATAAATGATAGATTTGCGTCAGTTCCATTATACTACTCAAATATAGGAAGAAGTTTTTTTGCAAATCTTAATTACATAGAATTAATAAAATCAATCAAATCTAAAAATATAAAAATTAATTTAAATAATAGTGTTTTATATGAATTTCTACATTTTAGAAAAATTCATGGAATTAATACATATCATAATGAAATATTTTTCATGGATTCTGCTTCTATACTTACAATATCAGCAAATCATATCGACTTAAAAAAATATTGGTATCCAGATTTTACAAAAAATAATAATTCCCTTCATAAAAATTCATTACAATTAAAGTCGCTACTTGAAAATAGCATTAGTTTGAATACACAAAACATTAATGAAGATAAATTAGGTCTATTTTTAAGTGGAGGTATGGATACAAGGCTTTTGCTTAGTTGTTTAATTAATCAAAATAAATATCCAAGATGTTATACTTTAGGTTATTCAAAACAAGGTGAGTACAAAACTGTAAAAGAAATCACTAAAAATTATAATTTAAAACATAATTTTTTAAAATTACCAGAAGATGAATATGATATTTTTTGGGAAAAAAAAATCAATATTTCATCTTATTTCCATGTCCCTTATCATAATATATTTATGGGTTTTAAAAATTTTGTATCTAAAAACTCTGATTTAATTATTCATGGACATGGATTAGATTTTCTTTTTCAAGGAATGTATTTGCCATTAAAATCAATTAATATTTTAAATAGAAAAACCTACTATAATTATTTTCATAATTTAAATAACATTAATAACTTTATTGAATTTTATTATGAAAATGTAGCTTATAGAAATTGGAGAACCGATTTAAATTTATTTTCAAATAAAAATGATCAAATTAAAAACAGCATATTAGAAAATTTGTCAAAAATTTATACAAATTCTTTTAAAGTTTCATCAGATAATTTTGATAGATGGGAGTATTTTATGATAGAAAACCTATCAAGGCATTATTCGCAAACGGATGTAATGGGAATTTCAAGTAATTGTCTTTCATCAAAAATTTCTAATGAAAACAATCTTTTCGATTTCTATTTGTCTCTTCCTAGATTTCAGAGGAAAGATGGAAAAGTACAGAAAAAAGCTCTCTATTATGCTAATTATAAATTATCTCAAATGAAAAATGCAAACACAAATTTTAAAATTATAGCATCACCTACAGAAATGAATATTTATTTCTTTTATTTAAAATTAATGAGATTAATTACCAACAACAATAAATTTAGACATCCTGAATCTAAAGATAGAACATGGCCAGATCATGATAATGAAATTATAGTAAGAAAAAAATTAAAGAATGAAATTAAAAAACTTATGAATTCTGAAGTATTATTTGATAATTTAACTTTCTTAAATAGGAAAACCATAAGAAGTTTTATAGATGATTCTCTTAGTAAAAGGAATTTTGGAGCTGGCCAATTTTTAATGGCTTTGTTAACAGTTGAGAGTTTTTTAAAAGAGATAGATTAAATTAATGTGTGGAATATTTGGTTTTTATCTTAAAAGAAATTTAAATGATCAAGACATTAAAGTTGGGATAGAGGGTTTAAATTATTTAAAACATCGTGGACCAGATTATACTGGATATTGGTTTGATAAAAGAAAAGGAATATTTTTAGGTCATAATCGTTTATCTATAATTGATACTTCGGATAGAGCAAATCAACCATTTATTAAAAATGATAAAGTCCTTCTTTTTAATGGAGAAATTTATAATTATTTAAATTTAAAAAAAAATAAAGTCAGTGATTTTAATTATTTTACAACCAGTGACACTGAAGTTTTATTTAATTTTTTAGATAAATATGATTGTGAAAACTTATCACAACTTGATGGTATGTTTAGTTTTGTGTTTTTGAAGAATAATTTATTAAACCTTGGAACAGATATTTTCAGTGAAAAATTTTTATTTTATCATACTAATAGTAGTGGAATTTATTTTTCTTCAGAAGCAAAACCTTTAATTGATTTATTTAATTTGAAGAGAAATAAAAATTTTCAATTAAAAAAACAATTTATGTCCTTAGGATATGTAATTCCTCCAGATACTGCATTTGATAAACTTTATATTACTGAGCAAAGCTCAATTATGAAAATTTATAAGGGAAATATAATTTTAAATCAAAAATATTACAAATTCCCAAAAATAGAGATGTACAAAGGCAGTCCTAAGCAATTAGATTTTAATGATATTAAATTAATAAAAAATAAAATAATTGAGTGTGTTGAAAGTAGAATGCATTCTGATGTGAATAAAGGCATTTTTTTATCTTCCGGGATTGATTCATCATTAGTAGCCTCAATCATGAAAAAAGAATTAAATCTAAAACCTGTTGCTCTTACCATTAGTTATAACAAATATAAAAGTTACGATGAATCTGAAGCGGCTAGAAAAATTGCAAAATATTTGAATATTGATCATATTATAGAAGAAGATTCAGAGTCAAATTTTAATTATTCAGTAAAAGAAATTTTTGAAGGTTTTAACCTATTAAATGATAATATTTCTTTAATAAGCATTAAAAATGTTTCTAATATTGCAAAAAAATATTTCAAGGTTGCAATTTCAGGAAATGGTGGAGATGAAATGTTTTATGGATATGGCAAACATATATTTTTTTATAAATATCAAAAATATATAAACAATAATTTGCTAAAATTATTTAAGAATTTTTTTAATAATAGGGATTACAATATTCAAAAGTTTGATATTTTTACTAAATTGCTTAATTATAAAGACTATAATCAAATATTATTATTGAATAATTATCCTTTTTTTAACAACTTGAAATCTGATGAAGAATTTTATTTATTTGATAATACTATAAATGATGAACAAGATTCTTTTCAAAATTTTAGAGATTTTAATATTAATTATAATTTACCAAATAGTATTATCTATTCAAATGAAATTGGCAGTATGAGTAATAGTGTTGAATTAAGATCTCCTTTATTATCAAGAGAAATTTTGGAACTAATTTCATCTTATGATTATCGTAGTATTATGAAAATGGGAAGAAAAGGAGTCCTAATAAAAATTTTAGAAGATTATTTACCAAAAGATCTAATTTCCGCATCTAAAAAAGGTTTCATTTCCCCTATTGATAATTTATTATCAACTAGTCCATTCGAAGATGCTCAAAGTAAACGTTTTATTAATTTTTCAAAAAATAATTATAATTGGAAAAAGTTAATTTTACGTAAGAAAATTTTTGAATATTTTAAAGATAATTATTCATGAAAAATAATATATTAATTCCTTTTGTGGGAGACTCAATTGGAGGCAGTCATAAATCAATTATTGAAATTTATAATAATCTAAAAAACATGAATATAAACATTATTTTTGTATTACATAAAAAAAACGGAATACTGTCAAAGTATCTTAAAAAACTGAATATTAATTATAAAATACTTGAAATTAAAAATTTAGCAGGAGAAAGCCCTTCAAAAATGGATATAGTTTTATCAAATTTAAAATTTTTTTTTAAATTATATTTTTTTATCAAGAGAAATAAAATCACCTTGATACATTGTAATGATTTAAGAACTAATTTATCTTGGACAATGGCTGCAAAAATTAGCAGAACACCATTAATCTGGCATCAAAGAACATTAATGTCCAAGTCAAAATGGTGGAATTTTGTAAAATATATTTCTAATGAATTTATCGTTACTTCAAATTCAATTAAAAAAAGCTCACCAAAAAATATTAAAAATACAAAACTCATTCATAATCCTGTTAATGAAATATTTGAGGTAAAACAAAAAAATAAAAAAATAAACAGTAAATTTATTGATATAGGTTATTGTGGTAGAATTGTTAAATCTAAAAATATTGAATATTTAATAGAATCAGTAGCGAATATTGATAAAAATAAAAAAATTAAAGATAAGAAAATTAGATTATATTTAGCTGGTAATGGTAGTAATGAATATATTAATATATTAAAGAAATTTTCTTTAAAAAATGGGTTTAAAAATATTTATTTTTTAGGTTTTATTGAAAACCCATACAAATTTATAGAAAAATTAGATCTTTTAGTGTGTCCAAGTTTAATAGATGGCTTTGGAAGAACTCTTATAGAATCCATGGTTGTCAAAACACCTGTTATTGCATCAAAAGTTGGTGGTCATAGAGATATAATTAGAAACAATTATAATGGTGTATTATTTAATCCAAATAAAAAAAGAAGTCTTGAAGCAAAAATAGTATCCTTAGTTTCTAATAATAAGTTAAAAAATAGAATAATTAGTAATTATAGCAACACTCTTATAAAGTATAATAAAAACTTAATTGCAGAAAAAATTTTCAAAATTTATGAAAAATATCATTCAAAAGAACAATTAGATAAATTAACCAAGACACTTCATATTGATATTGAAGGTGGATGGGGAGGATCATCAAAAAGTTTATTTGAAATAATTAAAGTAGTAAATAAGAAAGTGACAATTTCTCATGTTATTTTAGGGCAAAGTGGTAAAATTTCCAAAGAGTATAATAAATTAGGTATTAAAAATTTAATCATTAAGAATCTATACTCTTTTGTTCCTAGGAAAAAAAATAGTCATAAAATATTCATTAAAAATTTGTATAAATTAATAGTTTTTTTTAAAACTTTTTCAAAAATATTAAAATATATTAAAAATGAAAAGATTGAAATCATTCATTTAAATTATGAAGGACTTTTTTTGTATGGTCTATTCTTAAAACTTTTTACAAACAAAAAAATTATTATACACATTAGAACTCTATTACCAATGAAAAATATCTATAGTAAAATAATAATTAAATTAATTAAAAATTATTGCGCTGATTACATTCTATTTATTTCAGATAATGAAAAGAAACGTTTTAATTTTGAACAAACAAAATATACACCTCATAATGAAATATTATTGAATATATACAACACTAATTATTTAGCTAATAAACAGAAAAGGGGGAGATATAAAATTATTTATTTAGGAAATATCAATTACAATAAAGGTGTTGATAGATTATTAGATTTATCTGAATTTTTAATTAAAAATAATTTAGATTATTTTACGATAGACATTTATGGAATACCAAGAGAAAATTTTGCTTTTTATGACAATCTTTTAAAAATAAAAAATGAAAGAAATTTATACAACTTAGATTTTAAAGGCCATATTTTTGATGTTTCTAAGGTTCTAAAAAATGCTTTTCTTTTAATTAGACCATCTAGAGATAATGATCCTTGGGGGAGAGATGTAATTGAAGCTATTACATCAGGGTTGCCAGTAATTGCAACAGGTTCATATAATAAATTGGTAATTAATAATTCTAATGGTTTTCTTGTAAAAAACTTTAATTGTGCAAAGATAGCTAATTATTGTGAATATCTTAGAAAAAATCCTGATAAATGGGAGAAGTTTAGCAAATATTCAATTAAAAATTTAAAACCGAAATTTAATGGCTTGAACCAATACAAAGTATTTAAAAATATTATCTATAAATTAAATTTTAATGTTTAAAATTTTAATAATTCTGCCAGATTTAAATATTGGAGGTGCCCAACGCAATACTATAAATATAGCAAATAAATTATCAGAAAAATATAGAGTAAAATTAGTTTTTATAAATAATACTGACCAAAATTTTATACTAAACAAAAACATAGAAAAAATTTTTTTAAATCACAAACGAATTATTACTTCTTTTTATAGTATTTTAAGAGAGATTAAATTCTTTAAGCCAAAAATAATTTATTCATCAATTGGCTATATAAATTTATACATGATCATTATAAATTTTTTTTTCATAAAAAAACATAGATTAATTATTAGAGAAGCAAATTTAATAAGTACGAATATAAATAATTTAAGTGCAATAAAAGGAATAATTTATAAATTTCTTTACAAAAAATTATATAAATTTGCAGATATTATAATTTGCTCAAGTAAAGAAATGAAAAAAGATATGATTAAATTAATGGGTAAAAAAGTAAAAAATAAAATAT
>MDSZ01256919.1_pt1 | contig 11662 bp, 9 predicted proteins | sample 811201 | NCBI WGS metagenome assembly MDSZ01 (sample SAMN05326647, study PRJNA326480) | marine metagenome | isolation source: seawater | place: Indian Ocean: North | collected 2010 | reverse complement strand
TTTCCATATGCACATGCGGAAACCACATTGTATCGCCCATCTTCCTTAGCTGTAGCTATTTTCAAAGGCGTTTCGATGTGCAATCTTTCTCCCGGGATATTTTTAGACAACTTAGGCTTTAATCTTGCAAAAATGATGTAATCTTTTGTAATACTATTCGATGGGAAAATCTCACTTACCTTACTTTGTTTGACAAACTTACCACTTTTCATTTCTTTTAGTTTAAAATTCTCAGTCGTTACATATTGGATTTGATCTCCAGTGTTTTCCATATCAATAACAACATTCAATTGATCAATGTATTTATAGTATTTTGAACTTGACTTAATATTTACGGGTATACAACCCAATCGTTGTTTAAGTATTTCATTATTTAATAGTGTTGTATTTTCGATAATTTTTATTGTTGTTTTTTCTGTGTCGATAACTACTGTTGGTATATCTGACAACAAGGTACGTCTCAAAGCATTCGCTACACTGACATCGCAATTTTCAATAGTAAATAGCAACTTACCTCTATCATCTGAGATAGACGATATTTTAGGCGTTTTTATTTTAAGATCTGTTGACGAAGACATCTTTGTATATTATATTTTTAATACATTTTATTTTAAAATCAATTTATTATAATTGTTTTAATTTATGTTTGAGATATTATTTTAGTTTTTAAAAATGTTTATTTTAAGTTTAAAAAGCTTAAATTTACTATAAAAAGAAATTATATGAGTACCATTTTATATTACAGTAAATATTGCGAAAATTGCAAAAAAATTCTTTATGAATTAGGAAAAACAAATTTACAAAAAGAAATACATTTTGTTTGTATTGATAAAAGACGTCAAGAAAAAGAAAAAACCTATGTTTTGTTGGATAATGGAAAAGAGTTATTGATGCCAAATACACTAACCAAAGTTCCGGGACTTCTTCTTTTAAATAGGGGCAATCAAATTCTTTACGGTGATTCTATTATGAATTTTTTGAGACCTCAAATGAATAGTGAAAGAGGTATTAATCGAAATAATCCCAGACAAACTATAGAACCAAGTGCTTTTTCATTTTCAGAAGGAACCGCAATGTCTGATCATTTTTCTTATTTAGATCAGAATTCAAATTCATTGGCTGCTAAAGGTGATGGTGGTTTAAGACAAATGCATAATTTCTCAGGATTAAACGATACACTTACAATTGAAACACCTCCAGAAGATTATGTATCTGAAAAGTTAGGAAATATTAATTTTGATGATTTGCAAAAACAAAGAAGTTTGGATGCGCAAATTCCTAATCAGTAAATGATATAAATCAATACAATCAACACAATCAATAAAACCCACAACCAAATATTTAATTAGTAAATTATTAACTAAATATTTAAACACAACTTATACTTAAACAATATCTAATTAAACTATTTATATTTATGGAAGATAAAACAACAGAAAACGTAGATGTATCTGAAACACAAGAAAAAAAATCAGATGATGAAAAAACGGAATCACAAACTGAATCACAGGCTGAATCACAAGCTGAATCACAAGCTGAATCACAACCCGACTCACCTGAAGATAAAAAAAAGAAAATTACGCCAGAATATGTTAAAATAATGATTGATTTTTGCAAAGATATTTCTACAACTTTTCCTGAATATGAAAGCACTACTGAATTATTAATTTACAAATTAGTGCACTCAGATTACTCTAATATTGATGTTAATTCAGAAGAAAATTTCAATGATGATATAGAATCGGTTTACAACTATTGCTGTGATATTTATCCAGAGCGTTTTTTCGATATTCTGTACAAAAATGATGAAATGTTCTCAGATCCAAAAGTAAATACTAACTTTTTACCCGGTGTAGATTTTAATTATATTTGGAAGCAAGATATTTCAGAATCAACAAGAGAAGTGATTTGGAAATATTTACAGCTTATTTTATTTACTCTTGTAGAAAACATCGATGGTATTGAGAATTTCAAATCTACTGCAAAGATTTTCGAAGCAATGGACGAAGAAAGTTTAAAAGGAAAGCTATCGGAAACAATTAAGCAAATGGAAGATTTTTTTACAACGACGGAAGATGAAAAGAAATCAGATAAATCTAAAAAAGGTGGATCCGGAAAAGATGCGGATATGGATATGTTTGATGAAATTTCAAAAATGATGAAGGATGACTTATCCGGTATTGATTTGTCTGGAATTGAACAAAGTGATTTGCCTAATATTCAAAATATCCAAGACAATTTAACCAGTTTATTAGATGGAAAATTAGGAAGACTCGCACAAGAAATTGCTGAGGAAACTGCTTCAGAAATAGAGTTGGATTTTGAAAATGTTGAAAACCCAAAAGAAGTATTTGAAAAGATGCTTAAAAACCCAAATAAACTTATTGATATTATTAAGAATGTGGGTAGTAAGATTGAAGAAAAAGTAAAATCAGGAGAAGTAAAAGAAAGTGAACTTATGAAAGAAGCAACCGAAATGATGGGAAAAATGAAAGACATGCCTGGTATGAAAAACATGGAATCTATGTTGGGAAATATGGGACTTCCATTTGGAAAAGGTGCAAAAGTAAATATGGGAGCTTTTCAAAACATGATGAAGACAAATATTAAAAAGTCAAAGCAAAAAGAAAGAATGATGAAGAAATTAAATGAAAACCGTAAAGAAAAAGAATTAGAAGAACAAGTTAGAAAGATTTTAAGAATGAGCAATATTAAAAAAGCTAACAGGAAAAAATTTGTACACAAAACATTTAGGAGTGGTGAGCAATCCACAGATAAGCCTCAAAAAAGTAAACGTCAAAATAAGAAAAAACAAAGGCGAAGAAAAAATAAAAGAAAGTAAAACAAAATAAAACAAAACAAAATAAGACAAAACAAAATAAAACAAAACAAAATAAGACAAAACAAAATAAAACAAAACAAAATAAGACAAAACAAAATAAAACAAAGTAAAACAAAAACAAATAATTGATAGAATAATTAATCATAAAAATATAAAAAATTCAAAAAAGAAAATATAACGAATTATTATATAAATGACTAATAATTTTAAAGATAAAGAAAGATTTTGGTTATACGATCCAACCATACTTTTTGATTCGGAAGATATACTTAATATATTACCATTACCCAATCTAAGTGATACACAAAAATTAAATGCAATTACAAGAATGATCATAATATTATCTTTAGTTGGTTTCACATTTAACAGAAATCCAACAATTCTTATTTCTGCTGCAATAAGTTTGGCTGTAATTGTTATTGTTTACAAAATACAAGTAAAACGTGATATGAATGATTTACTTAAAAAATCAATAAGAGAAGGCTTTGCAAATAAAAACGATTTTGTAGATATATTAAGTAGCAATTATCAACAACCAAGTAAAAATAATCCGTTTATGAATGTTTTAATGACTGATTACAAAGACAATGCAAAAAGAAGTGCCGCTGCACCGGCATACAATAAAAACATTCAAAAAGACATTCAAGATAAAACCAAACTTTTCAACGAAGATATCTCCAAGAAGTTATACAACAATTTAGGAGATAATTTAAGTTTTGAACATATGATGAGAAATTTTTATTCAATGCCTAACACACAAATTCCAAACGCTCAAGAAAAATTCGCTGAATTTTGCTATGGAGATATGAAATCATGCAAAGACGGTGAATCATGCTTAAAAAATATGAGAAGAGTTGGCACAGTTACTTATTAATTTAATAATTTTTAATTTACCAAATAAAATAAACAAATTATTAAATAAAAAAATATTATTTTAAATATATAATATAATGGCAAGTGTTTACAATTATAATTTTGATAACTCTGGAAGAATCGGAAACGACGTCTGTGGTGTCTCTGAAAGAGATTTACAGAACAATAAATTCGGTACTTACGGAACCAAAAACTATTTTGAAAAGTTCTGCGGAATGAGCAAACCTATTAGATTTGCCACAGAACAACCCAATGTTTTTTACAAAGGTGGTCACATGGGTGCTGGTGGTTGCAATGTAGAAGCAGATAGCGAACTTAAAATTGGCTCTACACAAACAAACCCAAAATGCCGCATCAGTTTAAATGAACGCCCATACAAAACAATTCCATTTATTGGAAGAGGTCCAGGAAATGCTGTATTAGAATCTCGTTTACAGCAGGGTGCTTTCTTTGCGGATAAGAAATCATGCAAGAATGTCACAGAACAGTCTTTTGGTTCTATGGATGTTGATTTAGTTCCTTCCTTACAGGCAACTATTCAGAATCCTGCCAACTTAATTGAAAGTGTTGCAGCCGATGGTTGGGTTCGTGGTGGTCTTCCATCCCGTGAGATGACACGCGATAACGACTACTTTGAACGCCAGAGCAAATACAGAAAGTAAATTAATATAATCTTATAATTATTTAAATTAGTTATATAATTTAAATTAGTTATATTTTTTAAAAAATAGTATTACGAATATCAATATTTAATGGTTTATAATATTGATATCAATTGTATTTATCCATCTATCGCAGATATAGAAGAAAGCAATGACAAATATAGAGAAGAATTATTGAAAATTTTTTGTTTAAAAGAATACGACGATGATAAGATTCAAAAAGAAACCGATCGATTATTTAAAATGATGTGGACAGATAAAGAAAATAAGGATGACCTAAATGCATTATTTAAAGTTGTTAGGGAAAATAACACGTGGCCAATAGAATTAAATGATTACATGTGCTTCATTATTTTATTTTCATACGATTATTTTTATTTATTTAATGATTGTATAAAAGATTTCATGATTGACAAAGAGATAAGTAAAGAAAATATAACTAAATTTGAAAATTTTAATAATAAAGAAAATATTTGATTATACTATAATGGCTTCTACACGATTAAAAAATCAAAAAGGAGAATATAAAAAAGAAATGAAAGAAATATTAAACACAAATGCTTATAAGTTAAACAATAATAAGTTTAACTCTAATAATCCTATGTTACCAGATTTTGGAACTGTAGGAAACGTAATGGGTGCTGGATATTATTCAAATATGCTTTCAAACAACGCATGTGATATTGAAAGTAAATTGTTTGGAATTGGAAGTAGTGATTTAGAAAAAACCCACAAAGAAATCAAACCTTCTCTTAACAATATGAAATATTTAGCATTCTTTGATAGACCCGAATGCCATATGCCTAATCCTCTTATTGTTGAAAGAAATCAAAGACCAACTGGACCATTCGCATCATTCCCAAAAGAAAATTAATAATGTAATTTATTAGATAATTGACAATATTAAATAATTGACAATATTAGATAATTATTACACGATAATATAATAATCGTATAATAATATAAATGAACTCATTTGGAGACTATAAAGATTATAATAAAAAACGTTTTGAAAAGTTATTTTTCAATCAAGCAAAAGAAGTAGAAAAAACAGCTGGGACAGATCCAGGCGCCCATTTAGAAATTCTTCGTCTTGGATTTAAGGTTTTAGAATTAAACAAATATAATCAAGATGCTATTATTATGGTTAATAAATCATGTAAGGTAATTAATGACGACACACAAGTACAAGCTCAAAAAGACGCCGCAAAATTTGAAATTAATGATTGTTTATGTTAATTATAGTAATTGTTTATGTTAATTTTGTTATTCGCAAAATAATAAAATCAACAACTTTATATAATGAGCTACAACAGAGATGCATATAAAGCATATATAAATTCATCAAAAAGAACAAGTAAGACAGCTGGTAGCGGGGTATCTACATCCGGCGATTCAACAAAATCAGGTAAACTAACATTAGAAGCCGACGGAGAAGGAATTTTAAATATTGTAGGAACAGGAACAATTAAGTTACCATTCGGAACAAATGCAGAAAATACACAAGGCGAGAAAGGACACATAAGATACAATTCCGAAACAGATGCTTTTCAAGGAAAAAAATTAAATGGATCATGGTTTGCTTTTGGAGAAGGTGGTGGAGGAGCAGGTGGAAGTAGCTTATGGGGAGAAACTACAAATAATGCTATTTACTATAATGCAGGCAAAGTAATTATTGGATCAAATATAGAACCAACTGAGAAATTCGAAGTAAAAAATGGAAAAATAAAAACTCACGGCACAGGATCCGGATTTGTTGGAAATCTCGAAGCAGATGTAATTACATTAGGAAGCATTAATCTACAAACCACATTAGATAGCAAACAACCTTTAATAACACCATCCGCCCCATTACCAGTTGATAATATTTCACAACTCCCTATAGATCATATAATAGATTTAAGAGTGGAATTGGATGGAAAACAACCTATTATAGAAAATGATTCATTAGTAATTGAGCATGTAAGTGGATTAAGAACAGAATTAGACAGTAAGCAACCATTGGTTGGTAACAATACACTTTCAATATCGCATATAATTGATTTACAAACAACATTGAATGGAAAACAAAATACTATTGGAATTGGGGGTTTAACTGTTGAAAATATCGACGGATTACAAGCACAATTAGATTTAAAGCAAAATGCGATTGAAAACGAACCCTTAGAAATATCAAATATTAATAATTTACAAACTACTTTAGATGGAAAGCAATCAACAATCTTATCTACAGATACACTAAATTTTTATAAACTGGGATTAACTGGTCATTTAGCTGGCGTAGACGCAAGTTTCAACAAAGTTCAGGCAACCGAATTTATTGGCGATTTAACAGGAACTGTAAGTGGCGATGTGACTGGAAATTCAGCAACAGTATCTATAATTTCAAATCATAGTATTAATGATCTTTCTGATGTTGACATCTCAGGAAAAATAAATGGAAGCGTATTGAAATATAACACAACTTCTAAAAAATGGGAAGTAGGAACTGATAATAGTGGCAGTGGTGGCATAGCGTATACAGATATATCAGCCGTTACAAAACCAGTAGCAAGTAATTCTACGTTAACGTATGATAATACTACAGGATTATTTACCTTTGTCCCTGTAGATATTTCAACTAAGCAAAATACAATAACATCGACAACTGACTTAGTTTTAAATGATATTAGTGCAAATGATGCCAGTTTTAACAAAGTAGAAGCCAGTCAGTTTATAGGAGATGTAACTGGTAATTCAGCAACAGTATCTATAATTTCAAATCATAGTATTAATGATCTTTCCGATGTATCTATAACAGCGCCAAGTAATGGAAATGTATTAAAATATAATTCATCAACAACCAATTGGGAAGCAAAACCAGACAGTGGTGGTATAGCATTAACAGATCTTTCCATAACTACAGCAACCGCATCATCAACACCATCATTAGTATATGATAATACAAGCGGACAATTTACTTATACTCCTCCTTCTATTCCTGATATCACAACTAAGCAAAATACTATAACATCATCGACAGATTTAGTGTTAAACGATATTAGTGCAAATGACGCCAGTTTTAATAAAGTAGAAGCGAGTGACTTTATTGGAAGCTTAACTGGCAATGTAACTGGCAATGTAACTGGCAATGTAACTGGCAATGTCACCGGCAATGTAACCGGTGATGTGACAGGAACTGTTAGCTCAATTTCAACACACAGTATTGGTAGTTTATCCGATGTATCTATAACAGCGCCAAGTAATGGAAATGTATTAAAATATAATTCAGGGACAAATAATTGGGAAGTTGGGTCAGATTTAACAAGTACCGGAGGAGCAGGTATTGCGTACACAGATCTTTCAGTAACTACAGCATCAGCATCATCAACACCTTCCTTATCATATAATAATACAAATGGCCAATTTACTTATACACCGCCTGATTTATCTGGAAAACAAAATACATTAACCACAACAACCGACATTACTGTAAATGACATAAGTGCAAATGATGCAAGTTTTAACAATGTAGAAGCTAACCAAATCGGCGCATTTAGAATGGATGGCCATATTATACCCACAAGTAATGCAAATTATGATTTAGGAAATGCTGAATACAAAATAAGGCATTTATTTTTAAGTGATAATTCACTTTGGATTGGCGACGACCATAAAATTGATATAAGCGGAGGAGAATTAAGATTTAAAAAAAGAAATAAAAATAGAGTTCCAAAAGCTATTCTTGATGCAGGAATTGATGTTAATACAGCTGTGAATGGTGTGGAAACATTGGTTGGTAAATCAGGAATAGAAAACTTTACATTGGATGATTGGTATAAATGGGCTCGTCAAAGCAATGATTTTATAACTAATGCGGCTGGAGGTAACGGAGATGTAAATAACATTACAATAGATAAGATATTTCAGGATGACAGTAATTTCATAGCAAGTGGAAATGATAATAAGAAAAATTTAAATGCTCTAAGAAATAGAGTAATTACTGTAACAGTAAAGTCAAAAACCACCAATCACCCTTATAATGAAGGATCTGGACAAGCATATTATTTTGATGATAGTGAAAGTCCTATTATGGAATTTATACCGGGTATAAGATATATATTTGATCAGGAAGATTCGTCAAATTCTGGTCATCCATTAAGATTTTACAAAAATCCCGACAAAAGTGGAGGTATTTATGATTTTAATGTTACAAGTTCTGGATCTCCCGGTAGCGCTAATGCAAGAACTATTATAGATGTTAAAGAAAATACATTAAATAAAATATTTTATCAGTGTGAAGCACATGAATATATGGGAAATGTTGCATATGTAAAAAATAGTAAGAATTTGCGTGATATTAGTGGAACAAATGCTGAGTTTGATAATTTGAAAATTACATCACTTGATATTAATGATAATACTATTGCGCCTGAAAAAATAAATAATTTAACAGCTGCCAAAATAAATAAAATTACTACTAATGAATCAAATATCAGTCTAAATTCAACTGATTTATTAACATTAGATAGCACAGTAACCGATCATTCAGACAGGATTGTAACCATAGAATCAACGTTAGAAAATATCGATATTAACGCAATTAATTATACATTGCCTATAGCTGACTCATCAACATTGGGTGGTGTTAAATCAGGTGGAGCAAATATAAGTATAAATTCGAATGGTGTAATTTCCGCAACAAATACTACATATAGTATAGGTGATGGAGGATTAACAAAAAATAATTTCACCGATGCATTAAAAGCAAAGTTAGAGGGTATCGATGCTAACGCAAATAATTATTCATTGCCCATAGCAACCTCATCAGAATTGGGTGGTGTGAAAAGAGGTGGAGATTATATAACTATAGATCAGTATGGTGTAATTTCCGCAACATATAGTGTAGCTGATGGCCAATTAACACAAAATAATTTCACCGACGCATTAAAAGCAAAGTTAGTTGATATATCAGATAACGCAAATAATTATTCATTGCCCACAGCAACCTCATCAATATTGGGTGGTGTTAAATCAGGTGGAGCAAATATAAGTATAAATGCGAACGGCGTTATTTCCGCAACAAATACCACATATAGTGTAGGTGATGAAGGATTAACAAAAAATAATTTCACCGATGCATTAAAAACAAAGTTAGATGGTATCGATACTAACGCAAATAATTATTCATTGCCCACAGCAACCTCATCAATATTGGGTGGTGTAAAAATAGGAACTGGACTAAGTATTACAGATGATGTAGTGTCAATCAGTAATTTAAGCAAGTGGAGCGATGGCTCAGAATCAGGAGAAATTTATTATACTGGTGGCAACGTCGGCATTGGCACTAATAATCCTGATGAAAAATTAGATGTTAATGGTAAAATTCAATCATCAGAAATGATGCGTATAATACATACACCAAACAGTAGTTATAGTTCAAATTTTGAAGGAGTCTCAGGAGCGAGTGCTATTATGAGTTTTTTAGGACATAATTGTAGAATTAATAATAATGATGGAACAACAAATAGTTACAATTATATAGGCAATGAAGTGGCTGCAGGTGCAAAAAGTCAAAGACCTTGTGGAATAGCATTTGGTTATTATACAGATAATGTAAATGGTAATGGAGGAAATATCGCTTTTATAAGTGGGTCACTTAGAGCAAATAATGGATTTTCATCTGCAATGCCCTTAAAAGATGATGTAGGAATGCTTTTAAAATATGATGGAAAATTAGGTATTGCAACAAATAATCCTGTAAATAGTTTAGATATTAGATCAACGAGTGATCCAGGAATCCATATAGCAAATAGAGATAATACATATAACTATTCTATTACAACATCAGTTGGAAGTTCCAGCAATGGTTCTCTTCATTTTAAAAATAATGGAACTGAAATTATGAGACTTCAAAACAATGGAGATTTATTAACAGAGAGAATTTTTCCATTGACAGATAATACATATGATTTGGGTGCTTCATCATATAGGTGGGATGATATTTTTGCTACAAACTCAACAATACAAACCAGCGATAGGAATTTAAAAGAAGATATTAGTGGAAGCACATTAGGTCTCGAGTTTATTAATAAACTAAATCCTGTTAGCTACAAATTTAAAAATAAGGTAAGAACACATTATGGATTGATAGCACAAGATGTAAAAGATGTTTTAATTTCTTGTGGAATGGATTTTTCTGGAAATAAAACTAATGAATTTGCTGGTTATATTTATAATGAAGCCATTAGCGACGATACTTCTGATGAATATGAAAATATTAAAGAATTTGATTTAAGTGGTAATTTAGTATCTGTTCAAAGAAAAATTTCAAAACCAGCAAACCATTCCTCAGATGAAAGTTTTGGATTGAGGTATTCAGAGTTTATATCGCCAATAATAAAAGCTATACAAGAATTATCACAAGAAAATGAAACTCTTAAAACAGAAAATACTGATATCAAAGCTCGTTTAGCAGCAATTGAAGCACAATTAGGAATAAGTTAAATTCATAAATAGAATGTAAAATTTAAAAAACAAAAGATAAGAAACAAATCATACTAAAAAAATAATAAAATAAACAAGTAAAAATATTTTATTATTATAATATAACTAATATGGCCTTTACAAGATTTAACTATGATAAATGTCGCACACAAAAATTATTGCAAGAAGCCACTGGTCCCGGACGTTATATGTTGAATAAGCCTGGTGTAGAGGGTGGATCTGCTCCCGCATTTATTGCTGACCCACAAGTTCGTTTACAGGAATGGGGTGCCAATCTTAGATACGTTCACGGTGGACACCCAATTGATATAGAAAACGATCTAAAAAATGTAGGTAGATATAATACAAAGTATAACGCAAAACAAGATTTTCCCAGAAAAATACCAATGAATAACAGAAAAGTGTATTACCCTGAAAAAACCAAAACAATGACGGATCAATCTAGGGCAACACACCCAACGTGGGAAACTAGAGATTTAGAACAGACGCGTTGGTATCCCCTTATTTTAGATCCACAGGAAAATGTATGCAAACACTTTCATAATAATCTTAATACACGTCTTTTAGAAAGAGATAATTATGTTCCAAAAATGCCTTGTATAAAATAGATTAAATAAATTTAGTTTAGAAAACAATAAAATACAGCATTATTTGATTATTATTTGATTATTATTTTATTATTATTTGATTATTATTTGATTATTATTTTATTTAATTTATTAGGTCTTATAAATTAAATTTATATGTATATTATAAATATAATGGCTGAAATTGCAATTCCTATGGCTGCTCTTGGAGC
>MDSZ01166130.1_pt1 | contig 11662 bp, 7 predicted proteins | sample 811201 | NCBI WGS metagenome assembly MDSZ01 (sample SAMN05326647, study PRJNA326480) | marine metagenome | isolation source: seawater | place: Indian Ocean: North | collected 2010 | reverse complement strand
TTGATCTATTCTTCTGCATGGGTGGTAATTTCATTTCAGCAACTCCTGATACAGAAGCCACTGCAGAGGGAATTAGGAGAGTTAAATTGACTGTTCAGGTTTCAACAAAACTCAATCGCAGCCACTTGGTTACTGGCGAGACTGCCTTGATTCTACCGTGCCTAGGCAGGACTGAAATCGATATTCAAAATGGTGCTGAACAGTTTGTAACAGTAGAGAACTCCATGGGAATTGTTCATACCTCGATTGGCGGTTTGAAACCTGCTAGTCAGCACCTAAAGAGTGAGCCATGGATTGTTGCCAATCTGGCAAAATCAGTCCTTGGCGATAGCAGAGATTGGTTAGAGTTGTCAAATAATTATGATAACATCCGTGATTTGATGAGCAAATCCCTACATGGGTTTGAAGATTACAATAAGCGCGTCCGTGAGAAAAATGGATTTGCACTACCGAATCCACCTAGAGATTCGCGTTCATTCAACACCGTGGATGGAAATGCGCAATTCCTGAGCCATGAGTTGCCAAATGTCGAAGTTTCTGATGATCGGTATGTTATGATGACCATTAGGTCACACGATCAATACAATACCACAATCTACGACTTACACGACCGATACCGTGGTCTGCACGGAAATAGACGAATTGTGCTAATGAATGCTAATGACATGTGCGTTAGAGGTTGGAAGAACCGCCATTTCGTTGACATAGTTTCGCATTTCAATGGAGAAACAAGGCGCGCTGATGGTTGGCAAGTAGTATCATATGACATCCCTAGCGGAAATATTGCAACATATTTCCCTGAAGCAAATGTGTTGGTGCCTTTAGATTCGACAGCCGATAAATCGAATACTCCTACTTCGAAATGGATCGAATGTAGCCTCCTTGAGCCAGGAGAAAATCTGGACGAGGAGGAGTGATATTGCAAGAAGTAGGCTATCTCGAGCTAGTTGTGAAGAATGGTAAATTCCGAACACTTTGGCTCGCTTCAATAATTTCATTCCTTGGAGAATGGTTCAATTTCATCGCTTTGTTTACTTTGATTATTACCTATACTGGGTCTGAAGCATTGGTTGGCACATTGGTTGCAATTCGTATGCTAGGCTTCGGCCTATTACAGCCGATTATCGGTTTGATTTCTGATAGATGGTCGAGAAAATGGATAATGGTTTATTCCTGCGGACTTCAAGTCTTCATAGCACTGTCTTTCTTGTTGGTTGATGGCAAGGAGGATATGTGGTGGATGATCGGTTTATCCGGTTTGATGATGCTGTTGCATGGAGTTTACATCACTGCAGAAAGAGCCGCTCTACCAAATATTGTGAGTGCAGAGGAACTAGCAACTGCTAATGCATTAACATCAGCCACATGGTCTGCAGCCCTAGCAATTGGTGCGTCATTGGGAGGCATTGTGGTTTCCCAATATGGCACTGACGTAGCATTCCTCATCGATTCTGTAACCTTCCTAATCGCAGCATTGATGATAGTTAGACTCCAAATCCCTCAAACTGTAAGCGATGATATGCGTAGGCCTTTGTTGAGAACCGCATTTAGCAATATTTCCGCAGGAATGCGCAGAATAATGGCTGACCCACGAGTAAAGAGGATTGTATTTGCTAAGGCCTCATGGAATATTGCTGGCGGAGGACTTACAGGGGTTTTCCTGACCTTAGCAGGCTCGGACATAGAAGGAGTGGAAATTGCTGCAGGCATCGGTATTTTCTTCATGGCGAGAGGGATTGGAACTGGAGTTGGGCCAATAGTTGCAAGACAGGTGTTCAAGGACAAGGATAGATGGCCTAGTTTAGTTGGAATCTTAGTTGCCTTTTCAGGTGTCTTTTACGCTTTAGTAAGCCTAAGTTTGGGTGGCGATTTATGGTTGACTATTGTATTGATTACCATCGCTCACGCAGCTAGCGGAGCAAACTGGGTACTTTCTACAATTCTAACACAGCAGTGGGTTGAAGATGAAATGCGCGGCAGAGTATTCAGCACAGACATTGTCATTCTGTCTGGAGCATTTGTCACATCAGCACTGACGGCGGGGTGGATGCTAGAGAATACGAATATTTCACTAGAAAACGGAATGCTATACTTCGCACTGACAATGATTGCAGTCGGGATTGCATTCACTATGTGGAGGCCTGACAACAGAGCAGATCACTCACATTCCACGTGAGTACATACCGGCGGAGTCCAGTATCTTCGAGTGGTATTGTCAAAGGTATCCAGTTGTAATGTAGAACCTTCAGTTTCCTGAATTGTGACTATGGTGGAAGTACTTGCAGGCAAGTAATCTTCACCAGTAGAAAGTAGAGAAAGTCTCAATGTATGTCCAGCTGGAACTTCGGCGTCTAGAGCGATGAATTCCATCTTCGCGTTGATTACTTGTCCCGGCAACCAAGTACTCGACAAATCATCACCTCCTTCGTGATATCTCAAATCCATTATTGCATGACCGATATGAATACAATACCCTGAATCATCACAATCCTCGAGTAATGCATACAATTGTCCACCAACTGTGAGAGTGCTAACGTCCACATGGAACCGTGGGTTTCCTTGGATGAACATGTCTTCTTCCAATGGCTCTGTTTCATACACAGGGCCAGTGGTTGCATCTGGCAACACGTTAGTTCCGCCAGATATTCGAGTCATCCCACTTGACAAATCATAGACAACCTCTGTCAAATCATCTGCAGGATACCTATCTTCAATGCGCCAAGATCCCTGATTTGCTTGGATTTCAACAACTAGTAATGGTTGTTTTCCAACTCCTTTGAGGTACCAGTCGAACCATTCCAGCAAATCTTGCATCCAATCGAATCTGATCATTTCAGGGAAGGCTTCCCCGCCTCTTCCACCAGTGTCAGATCTTTCCTTCAATTGAATCGGTCTATCGGGATAGTCGTGATCCCATTGACCGAACAGTCCTTTTGCCTCAATGCCTTGGTCCTTGAGTGCGTTTATTGTTGGAACAGCCATATGTGGATCTACGTTCCAATCATGCATCCCTTGAATTAGATATACAGAGCCTTTGTAATTTTCAAGCACTCGGTCCAAGAAGTATCTCTCTGCCCAATAATCGCCGAATTGTTCAGAGCCTAACAAGTATGCAGAAGCGCCGGTCCCTGGCCCAATTACATAGTCTGGGCACATGTTACCATAATCTTCCTCGTCGCCATCGAATCCATATGAGCCATATACGCCATTGTGCATAATAGGGGCGCGGGCTTCACTAGAACCATTCTTCCACATCAATTCCTTAACTCCGATTAGTCCGGAAATAGGAACGATGGTCTTTAGGTGCTCATTGCCAAACATTGCTGCTTGCCAAGGAGTTGAACCATCGTAGGATTTGCCAATCATTGCTACATTACCATTCGACCATTCTTGACTTCCCAGCCAAGATACTGCTGCATCATTCCCCAACTGCTCTGCAGTCCCCATCAAATCCATACAATGGTTCGATGCACCAGTTCCAGTTACACTGACTTGTGCAAATGCGTATCCGTGTGGAAGAATTTGGTCGATGATCATCTGGCCCAACCAAGTACCAGGTGCTTCTACTACGTCGGTCTGAACTGATGGTTCCTTGAAGTAAGGTCCGAATTCTGCAATAACGGGCACAGTCATACCTTCTGGAACAATTGGGCGCCAATATGCCAGACTAATTTTTGCATCACCAGTCAAAGCAGCTCCGCCTTCTTCTAGAGGCAAGTCATATTCAACGAATACATGTGTTGAATTCCATTCGTTAGCAGTTTCTAATATGCTGTATGGTCCTTCTTCCATAACGTAACCATAGTCTGTGTTGGTGATGTAATCGAGATTTCCACGTTCCCAAATTGGCACGCGAATTTCGCTATCAACCTCATCTTCTACTACTGCAGTCGATATGGCCTCGCCAAATGCTACTGCAATGACTATGAAAATAATGGATACTGCGATACTGGCCCCTAGAACTCCGTTGAGGATATTGGATTCATCGCGGCTAACATCTGCAAACTCTGCCTCGAGTATAGCCTCGTCCATGTTCTCCGGTCACAGAACTCCCTCATATCACTGACGATTGTAAACGTCATTCAATAAAGCAGGGCTTCTACGCCCAAACATGGCAGCGGATATCAGTGCGATGCGCGAACACATTGCACAGGGCATTCCGGAACATTTGCCAGCGCACCCTGGTACTTCGGATGAAGTCGATCATGCCCCTGCTCGACGCCAGATACTAAATTCAAAGGAAAAGAAACTTGCACTGAAGAATGCACTGCGATACTTTCCTGAGCATTTGCACAATGAATTGGCCCCCGAGTTCGTAGAGGAATTGGAAACCTATGGGAGAATATGGATGCTACGATATCGCCCTACTGAATATCCGTTGAAAGCCTACCCAATAGATTCCTATCCGGCTAAAAGCATGCAAGCAGCATCGATAATGCTGATGATTCACAACAATCTCGATCCTGAAGTTGCACAATTCCCACATGAGTTGATTACTTATGGCGGAAATGGTGCAGTTTTCCAAAATTGGGCGCAATATCGTTTGGTGATGAAGTATCTTTGCGAGATGGATGATGAACAGACCTTGGTGATGTACTCCGGGCATCCTATGGGTTTGTATCCTTCTTCCAAAGATGCCCCGCGTGTTGTTGTAACCAATGGAATGGTCATTCCAAACTATTCTTCGCAAGATGATTATGATAGGATGAATGCGATGGGCGTAAGCCAGTATGGGCAAATGACAGCTGGTTCATACATGTACATTGGACCCCAGGGTATTGTCCATGGAACAACAATCACAGTTCTAAATGCTGCACGAATGCACGTAGGTGCTGGAGACTCTCTTGCAGGCATCACATTTGTCACCTCTGGATTAGGAGGCATGAGCGGTGCTCAAGCCAAGGCTGGAGTCATTGCGGGCGCTGCTACAATCGTTAGTGAGATCAACCCTCATGCAGCCATAAAGCGCCATCAACAGGGCTGGTTGACCACTATTGCTGATTCAACCGATGATGCAATCGATAGGATGATTGCGGCTCGTGATTCAGGAGAGGCGATATCAATAGGCCATGTTGGCAATGTAGTCGAGCTGTTGGAAAGGATGGTTGAGAGAGGGGTTAAGGTCGACTTACTTTCAGATCAAACAAGTCTGCACAACCCTTGGCAGGGCGGGTATTATCCCGTTACCCTATCTTTCGAAGAAGGAAAGAGGATGATGAGTGAAAACCCCGAACAATTCAGGCAAGAGGTTCAAGAAACTCTACGCAGACATGCATCTGCAGTCAACTCCTTGGTCGAAACGGGTACTTACTTCTGGGATTATGGCAATGCGTTCTTGCTGGAAGCATCTAGAGCAGGTGCTGACGTACTCAACACCGATGGTGATGGTTTCCGATATCCATCCTATGTTGAAGATATAATGGGGCCAATGTGCTTTGACTATGGTTTTGGGCCATTCCGCTGGGTCTGCACTTCTGGAAAACCGGAGGATCTGCAACGTAGTGACGAAATTGCCGCTAAGGTTCTGAAGGAAATGGCTTCAAATTCACCACCTGAGATTAGTCAGCAAATGTTGGATAACGTTCGTTGGATAGAACAGGCAAATGAAAACCAAATGGTTGTTGGTAGCCAAGCTAGGATACTGTATGCTGATGCTCAAGGCAGGAAATTGATTGCTAAAGCATTCAACGATGCAATAGCAAGTGGAGAAATTAGTGCACCCATTGTCTTGGGTAGAGATCACCATGACGTTTCAGGTACAGATTCGCCATACCGAGAAACTGCCAACATCAAAGATGGTTCTATGTTTACTGCCGATATGGCGGTTCAGAATTTCGTCGGAGACTCATTCAGAGGGGCTACTTGGGTTAGCCTTCACAATGGAGGTGGTGTTGGCTGGGGTGAAGTCATCAACGGTGGATTTGGAATGCTAATCGATGGGACTGCCGACAGTGAGCGAAGACTGATTTCAATGCTGGATTGGGATGTGAATAACGGAATCAGCAGAAGAGCATGGGCGCGCAACGATGGCGCCATATTTGCAATCAAGCGGGCAATGGAAGAAAACCCTCGATTACGAGTGACATTACCTAACATTGCTAACGATACGCTCATTGACTCCATGTTCGGTGGAGATGAGTAATGCCCACCATCAAGTTGGATGGAAATACCCTCTCGGCCACAGAGATTGCTCTCGTTTCGCAAGGCGAGAGGGTCGAAATTGCCAGTGATGCATGGCCAAGAATTAATGCTGCACGTGATGTTGTCGAAGGCATATTACAAAGAGACGAGACCGTCTATGGGATAAATACAGGATTTGGAGCACTTGTCAGTGAGAGAATTTCTTCGGAAGACCTTGCTTTGCTCCAAGTGAATTTGATTCGATCTCATGCCTGCGCTATTGGCCCCAGCATGAGTAAAGAGGATACTAGGGCAATGATGTGCGTACGTGCCAATTCACTGGCAAAGGGATGTTCTGGAATTCAAGGTAAAGTCATAGAACAAATTGTGAGTTATCTTAATGAGGATGTCATTCCAATTGTTCCAAGGATTGGAAGCCTAGGTGCATCTGGAGATTTAGCACCGCTATCTCACATGGCCCTCGCCCTAATTGGCGAGGGTGAAGTGTGGGGTGATTTCGGCCCAGAACCAACTGCTGATGTGCTAAAACGCAGGGGCTTGATCGCTGTTGATTTGGGGGCGAAGGATGGGTTATCTCTCATCAATGGAACAAGTCAAATGTGCGCATTCTTGGCAAATGCTGAATCAAGACTTGATTCACTTATCCCATTGGCTGATCTTATCGCCTGTACAACAATGGAGGCTCGTGAGTGCTCAATTAAGCCAATGGATGCACGTGTACATCGTGCTAGACCACACCCTGGCCAATCATTGGTGGCGGAGAGAGTCACACAGATTATGGAGGATTCAGCAATTCTTGAATCTCACAAAAACTGTGACAGAGTACAAGATGCCTACTCATTCAGATGCATTCCTCAAGTCCATGGAGCAGTACTTGAAAGATTCAGAAACCTCAAGGAAACTTTGGATATTGAAATTAACAGCGCCACCGACAACCCTCTTGTTTTCCCAGACCCTTCTAACCCAGGGCCTCACGAGGTGATTAGTCAAGGGAACTTCCATGGCGAAGTATTGGCGTTAGCAGCTGATGGTATGAGTCATGCTTTGTTTGAATTGGCACACATCAGTGAGCGTAGAATTGACCAGGTTGTTGATCCTGCAAGGAATGTTTTACCTCCATTTTTAGCTGTAAACTCAGGTCTTGAATCTGGAATGATGATCGTGCATTACGTCGCTGCAGCTGCATTAGCGGAGATGCACGGCAACTCCATGCCCCGTTCTGCGTTTTCAACTCCAACTTCTGGCGGCCAGGAGGATCATGTGTCAATGGGCGCAACGGCGGCTTGGAATTTAATGCAAAGTGTCGACCGTTTATCGCAGGTTCTTGCGTGTGAACTGATCATCGCATGCGAGGCATTGGAGCACAGAAATGCAGAGCCTGCAGCCCATGTCAGTGCACTATATCGGTTAGTGAGAGGCGTCTGCGAACCATTGACCGGCGACCGAAGTACATCTCATGAAATAGAAACGGTCGCCAACGAATTGGCTGCTGGTGGCTGGCTAGCGCGGATTGAAGCAGAGTGCGGTCGACTGGTTAGATGAGTTCATCAATTCTTTTTTCCACATCGTCGAAACCAGTGAGTTGACGAATTCTAAAGCGCATCTTTGTCACTTCCGAACGATGCCCCCTCTCTAATAGAATATCTAGGCGGTTATCCAATTCTACCGCTCTCCTCACATCGCTTTCGACATTCTGGAATATCTGATATCCAATATCATCATCTTCATGGTAAAGTGCTGGTTCTGCCGATGAAACATCGAGACCCATTCTCCTCCATTGTAGGATTCGCTTTCTAACAATCTCCTTGCTATATCCTTCCCTTGGAACACGTACAAGAAATGCCAGTGGCGCTGAGCCATCATCACTCAATGGTTTTTCTTCAACTGTCTCGGTATCGGCAGAGGTTTCATCAATAACTGCCACAGATGCGCTTTCATTTTCTGGAAGTGCCCATTGTGGCGCCTCTCTATACAATCTAGCTACCTGTGTTTCGTCTAAGACTGTGATATCTAATGCTAAAATCATCGACCAAGGTCTTCTGTGAATAGAATCATTTAGTTTCATTACCAAGGATAGTACTTCATCAAAACCAAACAGCGATACAAGCCATTCAACGCCTTCCATCACAAGTAGTCCTTCGTGATTGCTGAATCGGCTCTGACACAAATCATGCAGCGTTTCAAGAGAAGGTGAAATAGATCCCGCAACGTTTTCCGAAGTCAACCAATATGTTTCGACTTTTTCCAAGTGGATGTGTGAGAGTAAACGCCTCTGGGGAAGTCGTGATATCAAAGTTACATGAGTGGTTTCTCTCATTGAAACCTCATCGACATACCCTAGTATCTCGTCGACTTCATCAAGCGGAAATGTGACGATTTTGCCGTTTTCGATCTCGATTCTTGACACCCCCGATTTACTCTGCTCTAGTATGTCCTAGCGCTTCAGGTCCATGAACCATTATATCGTGTCAAGCGGTCGCAGGTAACAGTGACAACTATGTCGGACGAAGAAAATCAGGATGTCCCGATGGCAGAGTGTGGCGCATGTAGAACAATTATTCCTCTTGACAGTGAAGAATGTCCAAGCTGTGGAGTGAAGTTCGGCGGCGTATCTGATGAAGCTCTTGGAGAGTGTGGTGCATGCGGCGCCCTTCAGCCAATTGATGCTACTTCATGTTCAGAATGTGGCGTAGTTTTCGTTGCAGATGATGTCATTGAAATCTTGCAAAACTGGCTAACAGCGACTGGAATTGGAATCAGATCATTGTTCGAAAGATTCGATACAGATAACGATGGCGAAATATCCTCGGAAGAATTCAAGGAAGGTCTTCTTTCACTAAGGCTAGCAGACTTACCACCTAGTCAAATCGACAGACTGGTCCAGATGTTGGATGAAGATGACAGCGGGACCATTAGCCTAACAGAGTTGGCACTTACTTTCGGTGACGACTCACCTGCTAGCGAACGCATAGAAGTTGAGGAAGAGTTGCCATCTATTGATGAAGCCAATGAAATTCTAGCCGACGAAGAAGAGGAGTCTGATGATTCAGTCGTAGAAGAAGTTGAGGAAGAAGCAGAGGATTTGCCATCTGTGGACGAGGCTAACGATATTCTTGTTGAAGAAGATCAGGAAGAAACTGAAGAGGAAACAGAAGATGATGCTGAAGAAGAATCGGAAGATGCTGAACCTGAAGAAGAAGCAGAAGACGATGCTGAAGAGGAAGCAGAAGATGATGCTGAAGAGGAAGCAGAAGATGATGCTGAAGAGGAAGCAGAAGACGATGCTGAAGAGGAAGCAGAAGATGATTCCTTCTTATTCACCGAAGAGGAAAGTCTTGATGAGGAATCCGAAGACGAAGAAGAACCTGAGGATGACGAATTTGATTCACTTGATACAAACAAGGATGGAGTAATAGATAGGGATGAGTTTGAAGCAGCCAAATCTGATGAAAAGGAATTCCCTACCTCTTCACAGAAGTTCATCATGGGTAAGTTTGCTAATGATGTCGTATATCCAATCGCATACTTCCTAATGGTAGCATTCATCGGACTTTGGGTCGTAAATGGAATGGGACTCATTGTCGACGGTACTGGTGGAACCATAGTCTATGAAGGCCATGAAATGAATGGAGTAATGCAAGAGTCTGCTAACTGGGATATCTGCGAAGAAGAAATCGATAATATGCCGGACCCATGTAGTGGCACTGTTTCTGTAGGAGAAACGTACTCTTGTGACCCATTAATCGATCCAAATAAGTGTGCTAATTCATACACAATATTCAGTGGCGAAAACGGCGCCTCTAGTATGCCGGCATCATTCAACCTAGATGGTATTTTGATGATGTTACTTGGAGCAATTGGTCTTGGAATCGTAGCATTCCTCCACCTTTCATATGCACCTGCATTGCGCGAAAAGGCAAAGAAACAGAAGAAGAAGAAGTCTCGAACCTCTAAAGGCGACGAATCGGACGATGATGATGAAGACGAAGATGATGATTCGGACGACGATGATTCGGATGACGATGATGAGTCAGATGACGATGACGACGACGATTCGGATGACGATGATGAGTCAGATGATGATGACGACGATGATGACGATGATTCGGATGACGATGACGACGATGATTCGGATGACGATGACGACGAAGAAGATGATATCGACGTTGGAGATTGGGTTGGATTAGAGGTCGACGGTGAAGACTACTACGGAGAAATCGTAGAATTTGATGACGACGAAGGAACCGTGACAATTGAGACTGAAGACGGTGAAGAAATCACTGGCGATCAGGACGATATGTTCTTTGATGATGAAGACGAAGATGATGAGTGATTACATGTCTGATCCGTTAGACGCGTTGGCTGGTAAAGAAGCCTGTCCTGTTTGCGGTACGATATCAGAACGTGGCACTGCTCGTTGCCCGGAGTGTGGAACATTCCATTCAGGAGCTCACTTAGAAGAGAGGGAAGCACCGCCGCCTGAGGAAAGAAACACCTCGCGGAATGTTGACCCAACAGATTACTCGATGGACCCAGGGACTGCAATTCTTAGTGAAGAATTTGAAGCAGATGAAGGTTCTGTCAAGAATTGGACAGGTGGATCTACAGACTTTTCATTCGTGGACGATGAACCAGTATCCTCTGAGAAAATTGAGTTACCAGAATCCGAGGAAATCCACAGTGATTGATTTTACATTAAACGCTAATCAAACAAGGATTAGATAAAAATCACTAGTAGATGAATAAGAGGTGGGCTCGGCCAGAATTGAACTGGCGATCTTTGCCATGTCAAGGCAACGTCATAACCCCTAGACCACGAGCCCTCTATTCTTGGCCACTTAGATTGCGTATTTATCCGAATCGGTTTCACTATCAAGAGACGATCTTCGAAATCTTACCAGTACAGCCAGCTTGTGAACAAAAACCTGCACACCTGGTGCGACCATTGTTCATTTTCACTAACTTACCGTCCTTGATAGGACCATATTGCTTACACTTCAAGCAGAAACCGCTGTAGTCTGCCATGATGACCAATTGACCCGTGTAATCACGCCAATATGAAATGTGTGTTTTCTGAATACTCTCAAAAATCGCAAAAAATACCCTTCTACCCCTACCCTCAAAGGTCTAATTTTGCAATTCTTTGAAGTTTTTCTTGGCTAAACGCTGTACTGCGAGCCTGTGCTATAGGGCTGGGCAGAAACCTTGTCGCATAATGCATGTTATGCGACACTCAGGGTGTCTCGAAATCGATGTTTTTGGGATCTACCGAGAAAATCCCTACCAATGGCGGTCCAACAAGTAAGTCGTCAATACCTCCATCGCGTGAATCTAGCTCTTCGGAGATTTTCTTTGAGACTCGATGCCAAGATTTCTCATCCTCATAAATCGCCTGAACCAAAAACATCGGTTGACCATCCATCGACCTTGCTGCCCAAGCAGCAATACAACCTTCTGATCTTCTGCGCATCTCTTGGCGCGCATCCAATAGACGCTTCAATCTCGCATCGACACCTCGTCG
>MDSZ01111619.1_pt1 | contig 11662 bp, 9 predicted proteins | sample 811201 | NCBI WGS metagenome assembly MDSZ01 (sample SAMN05326647, study PRJNA326480) | marine metagenome | isolation source: seawater | place: Indian Ocean: North | collected 2010 | reverse complement strand
TGTGCCAAATGAATTAATGGTAGTCCATGTTGATGGTCTAGTATTTGGGAAATTAAAGAAATTGTCAAAGATGCTATCGAATGCATCAAGTCCGTTGTTTAGTTTTGATAAATTTGTTAAATACATGTTTTAATTTTTATTTAGTTTATGTGCTTATGCACAATACTAATAGTGAAAAAAGTATGCCAAAGCATTTTTTGTGACGATATGTCACTTTTTTATTAAATTGAAGAAAATTTTAGTGACATATTGGCATACCAGACATTTTTAATATGACGTTTGCGGTAGCCTTAATATCTTTCTCGCAGTAAGTTTTAATCTCATCATGTTGTCCATTCCAAAAGTATTCTGAAACTTCTGAACCTGACATTGCATCTTTTGGAGACGGGATGCCTAGGACTTCTGAGATGAGTCCTAGTTTAGCAGAGTCCCAACCTCCGAACTGCCATACTTCTTTAGTATCAAGTAAACAGTTTTCCCAAGGCTTCATTTTGTGTAAATGAAAATGTCTTGGAACTTTGACACCATTAATTAACGATCTTTTAATAATGTATGGCATATCGAATCCTTTGATGAAGTGACCTACCCATTTCATACCAGGATATTTTTGCATAATCTTAGCAGACATTTCTGCAAAATCCTTTAGAATCTTCTTTTCATCTGTACCATTAAATGATACAGCTTTAAAACCATTAGGGAATCCAGTTTCATCAAACTGTAATTGACCAATAGAGATACAAACAATTCTACCCCATTCTGGATTTAAACCAGCCATTCTTGGAAACATTTTATGTGGATCTTCAAACTCTGCTAATTCAACTGGGTTCTTTTGAACCAATTGCATAGTTTTTAAATTCCAATACTGTTCTAATTCTGGGTTCTCATCGATAATTTCTTGAAACGTCTCTTTTTGAGTTGCTGTTTCAATATCAATGAATATCATTTGTTTTAATTCGTCTATTGTGTACATCTTTAAATCTTTAATCCTTTTATACTAAAAAACTGCCTAGCTTTAACTAGACAGTTTTTATACCATTGAAGTTCTATTTGTTTCTTATTTGTTTCTTAAGAACTTCCAGATTAATCCTAAAAAACTATTAGCTTTAAATTTCTTGCCTTTGTAGTTTAGTAGATAATCCGTTCTGTTACCTTTTTTCATAATTTTTGTTTTAGGACATCCAACCTCTAGAAGCTTCCCAATCTTTAGTTGAGGTTAAAAGAGAATATGCTTCAAAAGAAAGAGCTATCGATACATAGCCACCTGTAATAGAATTAGGTACTTTATCTGGGCTTAGATAATAATCTGGTGCTGCCTTAATTCTACCATTAAGGAAATCAAACATTTGGTCTACTTCCATGTGGTGGACCCAAACATTGATGTGCATACATGCCATATTCGCTTTACCCATTATCTACGCTAAATCTATTTTTAAATTTCTTGTTAAAACTCAAAGTTGAGTCAATGTCTTTCTCTTGGTACATATCTATCTGAGCTTCATCAGAAGAATGTAAATTTTTATTGTAATAATCTTGATAGACTTTTTTGTAGATAAATGCCATTACACCATAAAGAGGAGCAAACTCTGAGGACATCTCTATTACATGTGGGTTTCCTTCTTTGTCAACCGCCAAGTCTATTGAGTATATGTCCAGACCGTCATGTGCCTTATTCATTTCCTGAAATACTTCATTCCATTCTTCTGGCAACTTGTTTACGTCTTTTAACACATACTTAAAATAGAGTTTATCTTCTTTCTTTTTTGTCATCTCTTTGGTCTCCTTGTTACCATGGACTCTTTGTACCCATTGAACAGGCTCACCTCTCCACATTATTATTCTGTGTTCTTCATCGATGTCTATCTTCTCGCTGAAGACTTCAAAATCAGAAAGGTCCATATCTTTAGCTGCTTCAAGTGAATCGATTTTCACAATACCTTGTCCAGAGAATCTGTTATCAGGTTTAGCTATAATAGGGAATTCTAACTGATCTAAATCTTTAGCATCTGTTACAGTCTTAGGCACAAACTTAGAATCTTTATGAATCTCATGCCATTTAACTTTTGATGCTATTTCTTGTTTCTTTTCCTTAGGATTATAGATTAATTCCTTTGGCGTACCAGCGTCTAGTAACCTCTGTGTATGAATGTTGCAAAAATTAATTACAGGCATATCTGATTTAAAAGGCTCATCGCCTTTTGTAAACAGCTTCATGTAATTTCTAGTATACATGCCATCATTCGTTACATAGTCGAAATCTGATATAGTGGTAGATATGCACATAACAACCTTGTGCAAACCACCATAACGTTCGTTAAGGAATGTTTGGAAATCTTTAATAATCATAGATTATATATCTATGAGGGAAATACTTCTATGGTTCTTTCTTCTTCTACTAAATCTGCCCACTTGCCTTCATATCTTGTAGCTTTGACAATGTGGTTATCAACCCAGTGATAATTACCACCTCTAGGTTTACCCATTAATAGACCATGGTATTTGAATCCATGTTTATCTAACCACGCTTCTGTAATATCTCTTACATCTTCAGTTCTTGAAGTGAAGAATGTAATTACATGGCCGTCGTCAAACCATTTGTTTAGAGTTTCTACTGCACCTGAATAAGGTAAGACTACTGACATTCTCTCTGGCTCTTCGTTTGGTACGTCATCTGTAATAGTGCCGTCAATGTCAATTAAATAATTCTTACAACCTGCATTTAATACTGGAGATACTAAATGTCCGTCATCTCCTGTAAGTGAATTTAAAGTAATGTTTTGTTTCATATTATTTTTCTTTTCTCATGAATGAAACGCAAATGTATCTTTTACCTGCGTAAATTGGCCTAGCGCCGTGTAAATGTGTTACCATTCCTGGGTGAAGAGTTGCAACTCCTACTCTTTCCGGGTTTGATAATAAGTTATATTTTGGGAACCAAGTTCCTCCACCATCAAATTCATCATTTAATTTTACCACCATAGTTACGTGGCTAAAGTCATGATGTAATGACAGATGTGATTGTCTATCTGTTGTATATCTTGCTAAGAAGTTTTCGGAGAACATGTCACTCCAGCCTTTACCTTCTAATGTCCATAAATGAATACATAATGGGTAAACAACTTCTTTAAGTACTTGGTGATATGCTTCCTGTAAACCAATGTCTTGTAATAAAACATCATTGGTAGGATAGAACTCATGTCTATCAATAGTCCATTTATTTAAAGCTTCTGAAAGAGCTACTGCTTCTTTACAAAACTTCTCTGTAAATAATGGAAATTCATAAACATTATGTCCTAAATCATCAACCATTAAGTCGAACTCTCCTTTTAACATTGATTGGTTTACATACTTTAGTTTCCATGCGTCCCAATCTGCAGTATCAAGTATTTCGAAATATGGTTTTTTCTCTTCTGGTTTTTGTTTTAATTGTGTCTGGTCGTTCATTAAATTAGGATTTAACTTAGGATCGATCTCAATTGTAGACTCTGTTTGTGGTCTCTTTTGAGCGATAAACTGCTGATTAGCTGTAGCAATAACTTTTAAGGTAGGAGGGAATAAAGCCCTAATATCTTCTCTTCTATGTTCAGTATAAGTTGCTGCTAAAAATTCATCAGCTGGAATTAAGTTTTGTTTTATTTTATAGTTGTTTAATAATTTCTTTGCGCCTTCTAATGTAACAATATATGCATGAGTACAGTAGCTAGCAACAGGAGTTACCCAGGTTTTATCTATGGCCACTTCTTCTGCATCCTTTTGAATCTTATATCTACCAAGGTATGCAACATCAAAATCAACAGTAGGCTCCTCTAACTTGCCTATTTCGCCTTTAGGATTGAAGTCATCTTCTAAAACTAAAACTCTGTCCAAACCTTCAGATACAACCCTCTCCCATACTTTAATATGAGATACCATACATCCAACTTCACCTGGAATAACATCTCTCTTCCACCAATCATTCCAAGTATTATCACCTAAGTTCCATTTACTATAAACTCCATAACCTTGAGGAACTCCTTGTTCGTGTCCATTCCAAGCTGGAAAAATCTCATAACCTGTTTGAGTAGCAAAATTTAATTTTTGTAAGTTTTCTAATACCTTATTTTGTAGTTCTGGTTTATCACCATCTAAGGATATTATGAAGATTTTATCTAAGTTCATATTCTTCTCTTGTTTTCTGTTGTTCTAGTCGAGCGCGCGTTGCTTCATAATTATCTTTGGTAAACTCATTATTTACAAGTTTCTCTAGAAATGATTTCCATCTATATGCTCTCTCATTCCAAGTTTGCTTCTTAGCCCAGTTATGTGCTTTTTCTTTAGCAAACCTTTTCAAAGATGGAGACAACACTCTCAATGTTTCTATTAATTTATCCCACTTTGTTTCATCATTCTCAAGGATGATACCTGAATGTACAGTTTCTTTCAAAGCAGCAACGCTGGTGACAATAGGTAATACTCTGGCATATTGCATTTCTAAAGCAGTTATACAATAAGTCTCTTCATAAGAAGTTAAGTAACACCAAAAGTCAGACTCCAACATTGCTCTATGTAAAGTATGTTGGTCTACAGATCCGTGGAATGTTACACCTATAGACTCCAATGTTTCTTTATGTTCGTTAATCCACTCCATTTGTGGAAAATCGCTTGAATAATCTGGCCAGTAAACATTTAATGTAGCGTCTGACATTACATCTTTAATTCTAGGCCAATTCTTTAATAAGTCTACTAAATCTCTATCAATAGCTGAAGACCATATAAATGAATTAATCTTTTTTCTAGGATGTCCAACAAAGGTGGATGGGTCGATACCATTTCCTATTTTAACTAGATTATCTTTCATCCAGTTGTAGTTGTCTTGTGTTTTCCATGCATGCCAAAAAGTTAATGTTACTATTTGGTCTAAATAATCATTTTCATAAGACATAATATCTTGGACTAATTCAGAGTCCATTAATTCACCTCTATACCAGTGGTGACATTCTGTATTATGAGCCCAAAATACTTTCTTACAATTATAGAATTTAAACTCTTCTACGAAATGTATGTAGGAAGTTCCAACAATCACATCAAATGAATCAAAGTGATCTTCATGTAATTGAGTTATGCGACAATAATTCACGCCTCTGATTTTACCAGAGTTTTTAACATCACCTGATACTACGATTTCCCATCCGAACTTAACTAGTTCTTCTGCAATTTTAATTACTGCAATCTCTGAGCCAGCAATACCTTCTGTTGTATTACCATCCCAAGGTTGTTTCTGATAACCTGTGTAGAGGAGTACTTTCATATATTATCTATAATGTCCTCCACCTACCCAAAGAACTAGAGATATTCTAGTACCTTCAGTTACTGGAGTGACTCTGTGCATCATGTAGCTAGGAAATAAAACACCAACTCCTTTCCCTCTTGGACAAACTTTATTATTGTTCAATTCACCCTTTCCATTACTACCTGTACATATCAGCAATTCACCACCTTTATATTCGTCTGATGCTGATAATTGAATTGTAATAGAAACTTTTCTTTTAGAAGGAAGTTCACCAATACCTATATCTTGGTGCCAGTCATAGTGTCCATTTTCTGAAGCATAGTATTCTGTATATTGAATTGCTTCTAATGCTGTTCTTAAATCAAATTTCCAAAGAGCATTATTTGCTTCAACTGATAAATTCATCATCCTTTCATATAACCAATTCCAATCTGGATGATTTTTAGGAAGCCATTTAATCATGGAAGATCTAGTTGAACCACCATCTTCACTACCAATTGTTGTTGCTCTTTTTGCTTCTGGAAGTTCAGAAGCCATTTTGATAACTTTATCTACTTCTTGTGCAGTTAAAGCATTCTGATACCAATAATACTGTTGCGGGTCATTTACTTCTGTTTCAAAAATACCGTTATTCATGTAAAATTATGTTTACTTATTATATGATTAATTCTCTGTTTGTTTATTTATCCACCTCAGTTTTAGTGTACTCAAATCATTAGATATTAGGTTTCCGTCGGTATTCCATTCAGTTAGTCTAAAAGAACATTCCTCAGCAGCTCCAAACAATCCCCACCATGCTTTCTCTATTATGGTATTAGATATTACATCTTTAGATGTGGTTCCCTTAGAAGCCACTGAAATGGCTATATCTTTAGCTATGTCTGGATGGCATTCATTACCTATTGCGACTACATTATCTAGTTTAAATTCATAAGTACCATACAATGAATTACCAGTATAAATTTGTGAATAGTGTTCTTCGTAAATTAAGAATTGCCTTAACTCATAATCTGGTATAGAATCTATATTACCGCTTTTAACTCCTGCAATATACTTACTTTGATTAGAACACAAACCTTGTAGATGAAATAGTTTACCCTCATCAAAAAATGTAAGAGAATCCATGGGCATTAATTCTACTTCTGTTAAAAAAGCAGTAATTATTCTATCTTTACTTTTGGAAAGTAGTAGAAGAGACATTATATTCCAGCATCTAAAGAGATTACAACCTTTTCGTAGTGTGCGAATGGCGCATCAGCAGAAGAATCTGAATTTACTAAACCACTTAAAGTCCACCATTCACCGTTATCTGTTAAATCAGTGACTGTAAATAATAGATACACGTCTGCATTATCTTTCAAGCTTATTCTGATTGTTTTATTACTTGATGTTATACCATCTAACGCAGTAAAGAAAGCTTCTTGACTATTACCGTCATCATCAGTTTGATTTAGATAAATTGCAGTTGCAGTATTTTGTGTTGTAAAGTCATTTAATCTCATTATACCAGCGTTAGGCTGTGCAGCACTTGTGGATTGTACTATTCTATATACAAACGAACCGCTTAGACCTACTTGAGTTTCAGCAACTCCAGCTCTAACTTCTAGTTCTTTCATCGCCTCTATTAATAACGCGTTTAAGTGGTCATAATTAATAGTGTAATATCCACCCTCGCCATCAGTTTTAGGAAGATGTTCAAGTCTTTCTACTAAATTAGGTTCAATAGTCTGTAACTCTTGTGCAATTAAACCAATCCTTCTAGGTTTTTGCTGACCTTCTTCAACTCTATCATAACCGAATTCATCAGCTAATTCATTTGAATAGAAATAATAAGGTTCCATTTGTTTTACTTTTGCAAGAGCATTAGTTATATTACCTTGAATTTTCTTAAGTCTTTCATCGGATCTTCTGGTTGGCTCATCAAGACCTTCTGGACCAGAACCAGAACCACCTGAACCTCCTGGAGGTCCTGTTGGACCGAATGCACCTCTATCACCTTTCTGACCTTTTGGACCAGATAAATTAAAAAAGCCTGTTTCTCCAGTTGCTCCTTTTGGACCTGTTGGACCTGTTGGACCTTGATCTCCAGTTGGACCTTGTGGACCTGTGAAAGCCCCTAAATCTTTTAGACCATGTGAAGCACCTTGTGGACCTGTTGGACCTTGAGCTCCAGTATCACCTTGTGGACCAGTTCCACCTTGAGCACCTACTGGACCTTGTGGACCAGTTCCACCTTGAGCACCTACTGGACCTTGTGGACCAGTCGGGCCAGTTGCACCTACATCACCCTGTGGGCCAGTACCTCCCTGAGCTCCAGTTGCACCTTTTGCACCTGTAGCACCTGCAGCACCAGTACCACCACCTGAGGCAGAACCACCTACAGGACCTGTAAAACCTATATCACCTTGTGGACCTTGACCACCAGTGCCACCTTGAGCACCAGTATCACCTTGTGGACCTTGAGCACCTACATCACCATCTGGACCTTGTGGACCAGTTACACCTCTTGCACCTTTTGGACCTTGACCACCTTGTTCACCTGGAGCACCTTTTTGACCCTTTGGACCCGTGCCACCTGCAGGACCTTGAGCACCTACATCACCATCAAAACCAACTTTACCTTGACCACCAGTACCACCTTGAGGGCCTTGAGCACCTTGTGAACCTTGACCACCTGCAGCACCTTGACCACCACCTGAACCAGAACCACCTTGTGGACCTGTTGCTCCTGTATCACCAGATAAACCAACTGCACCAGTTGCACCTTGACCACCTTGTGGACCAGTTGCACCTTTCGGACCTTGTGGACCAGTTGCACCCTGATTACCTCTATCACCAACTGGACCCTGTCCACCTAATTCACCTTTTTGACCTTTAGAACCTTGGCCACCTTGAGCGCCAGTATCACCTTTTGCACCTTTTGCACCAGTTGCACCTTGAGCACCTTGTGGACCAGTTGCACCTTTCGGGCCTTGTCCACTTCCTTTACCTTGTTGACCCTTTGGACCTTGAGCACCTTTTGCACCTTGAGCTCCAGTATCACCCTGAGCTCCAATATCACCTTGTGGACCAGTCGGAGCTGAATCTGGAGTAACTCCTTTTGCACCTGTAGCTCCTTTTTGACCTTTTGCTCCAGTGGTCACTGCTTTAGATTGTGAACCTTTTTGGCCCTTTGGACCTTGAGCTCCAGTATCACCTTGTGGCCCAGTATTACCTTTTGGACCCTGAGCTCCAGTATCACCTTGTGGCCCAGTATTACCTTTTTCACCTTGAGGACCAGTATCTCCTACTAAACCAGCTGGACCGTCTTGTCCCGGTTCACCAACTGCACCAGTTGCACCCTTTGGACCTTGTGGACCAGTAACACCTTTTTCACCTTGAGCTCCATCTGGAGCATTTGAACCTGGTAAACCTACTGCACCTTGAGAACCTTTTGCGCCTTGAGCACCTACACCTCCCTTTGAACCAGTACCTCCTTGAGCACCTTTTGGACCAGTCGCACCTTTTGCACCTTTAGAACCAGTTTCACCTGTGTCACCAGCACCTCCAGTCGAACCTTTTGGACCTTGAGCACCAGTATCACCCTGATCGCCTGTTGCACCATTATTACCAGTTAAACCTTGTTCACCTTGAGCACCTACTGCACCTTGAGCACCTTTTTGGCCTTTGTCACCATCAAAACCAATTTTACCTTGAGCACCTTTTTGACCTTGAGCACCTTGAGCACCTTTTTCTCCATCTGCACCTGTTAAACCTTGAGCACCTTGAGCACCTTTTGAACCAGTTGCACCTTTTGTACCTTTTTGACCTTTAGAACCTTTTGCGCCCTCTGCACCGTCTTGACCAGTAGCTCCTTTCGAACCATCAGATCCAGCATTACCTTTAGAACCAGTTGCACCCTTTTGACCTTGTGGACCAGTTGGACCTGTTGGTCCCTGTATACCTTGAATACCTTGTTCACCTAAATCACCCTTTGGACCTTGTGCTCCTTGGTCACCAACCGCTCCATCTGCACCACCGCCTCCGGTAGCACCTTTAGAACCGGTTGCACCAGTATCACCAGTATCACCTTGTTCACCTTGTTCACCAACTGTACCAGATCCTCCACTAGAACCTATTGCACCTTGTTCTCCTTGAGCTCCTTTATCACCCTTTGAACCTTGAGCTCCTTTTATACCTTTTGCACCAACTCCTCCAGGAGAACCTATTGCACCCTTATTACCTGTCTCGCCTGTTGCACCATCAGGGCCAGTTTTACCTTGTTCGCCTTGATCTCCAATATCACCAGTTCCTCCTGGGTCACCCTGTGGTCCAGTTTCACCTTGAGCTCCTTGGTCACCTTTACGACCTTTTGCACCACCTTCTCCAGTAGCACCTTTTGGACCTTGAGCACCAACACCACCGTCAGCGCCTTTAACACCTTTTTGACCTTGGTCGCCATCTTCACCGGTTTTACCTTGGCCACCTTTAGCACCTTTTGTTCCCTTTTCACCCTGGTCACCTTGGCCACCTACAGCACCTTTAGCACCTTGAGCTCCATCAGATGGTTGGTCAACATTTACGAAAGCAGTACCGTTCCATGCTAGATATTGTCCATCTTGAGGGCTGGATATATCTATGCCTTCAAATTGTTTTAAGTTTAATCTAGCCATATTAAGATCCGCTATTTAATTGGTTTTCTATATTAGTCAGCTTAGTATCTAATTCTTTGATTGCTTCAATAAGTACAGCTGGTAGTTTAGAATAATCAACACCATAATATCCTGGGTGATGATATAATTCATGTACTAATTCTGGGAATACAGATTGTACCTCTTGTGCAATTACACCGATTTGAGGAGCAGTGTTATCGAATCCTAGTGAATTCGCTAACTCATTGTTATTCCAAACAACACCTCTTAGTGTTTTAATTTTTTCTAATGTATTTCCTACAGGAGCATCAATAGATTTTAATCTACTATCCGAGAAGCCAGAAGGACCTTGTGGACCAGTTGGACCTCTTTCACCTTTTTGACCTTTTTGACCCTGAGCACCTGAAGCACCTGTTGGACCTTGAGCACCTTTTTGACCTTGTGGACCAGTCGGACCAGTTGGACCAGTATTACCTTTTGGACCAGTTGGACCTGTCGTGGCAGCACCTTTTGGACCAGTTGGACCTTGTGGACCAGTATTACCTTTTGGACCTTGTGGGCCAGTCGGACCAGTATTACCTTTTGGACCTGTTGGACCAGCAGGACCAGTGTTACCTTTTGGACCTGTTGAACCTTGTGGACCAGTTGAACCTTTTGGACCTTGTGGACCAGTCGGACCAGTAGCACCTTTAGAACCTTGAGCACCAGTTGGACCTTGCGGACCTTGTGGGCCTTGTGAACCTTTTGCACCCTGTGGACCAGTTGGACCTCTATCACCCTGTGGACCAGTTGCACCCTGTGGACCAGTTGAACCTTTTGCACCCTGTGGACCAGTTGCACCTCTATCACCTGCAGGACCAGTTAAACCTTGGTCACCTTGACCACCCTGTGGACCTGTTCCACCAACTTCACCCTTTTGTCCTTTTGAACCTTGTGGACCTGTTGGACCTTGTGGACCAGTATTACCTTTTGCTCCCTGTGGACCTTGTGGACCAGTATTACCTTTTTCACCCGTTGGACCAGTTGAACCTTTTGGACCTGTTGGACCTTGTGGACCTAGTGTTCCTTTTATACCTTTTGCACCTTGTGGACCAGTTGCACCCTTTGAGCCTTGTGAACCTTGAGCACCAGTTGCACCTTTTGGACCAGTCGCACCAGTATCACCAGTTAAACCTTGGTCACCTTGTTCACCAACTTCACCTTGGTTACCCTGTGCACCAACTTCACCTTTTTGTCCTTTTGAACCTTGAGCACCACCACCTCCAGTAGCACCTTTTTGACCCTTTTCACCTTGTGGACCAGTTGCACCTTTTGGACCAGTATCACCTTGGTCACCTTGAGCACCTGAAGCACCAACATCTCCTGTAGCACCTTGAGCTCCAGTTTCACCTTGAGGACCAGTAGCACCCTTTGGACCAGTATTACCCTTTGCTCCTTGTGGACCAGTTAATGAATCACCAGCTGGACCTTGAGCTCCAGTAGCACCTTTTTGACCTTGTGGACCAGTTATAGAAGGTCCAGTTGCACCTTTATCACCTTGAGGACCAGTAGCACCTTTTGGACCTTGAGCTCCAGTATCACCTTGTGGGCCTGTTGCTCCCTTTGGACCTTGTGCTCCAGTATCACCTTGAGGGCCTTGAGCACCTATATTACCTTTTGCACCAGCTGCACCAGAATTACCTGTTTTACCTTGTTCTCCAGTTGCACCCTTTGCACCTACTTCACCATCATCACCTTGAGCACCTTTACTACCAGGAGTACCTGC
>MDSZ01073660.1_pt1 | contig 11662 bp, 13 predicted proteins | sample 811201 | NCBI WGS metagenome assembly MDSZ01 (sample SAMN05326647, study PRJNA326480) | marine metagenome | isolation source: seawater | place: Indian Ocean: North | collected 2010 | reverse complement strand
CGAAAGCTGCCGCCAGCATGCTCATGGTAAGCATCATTGCAATCATCTTGTTGTTCTTCATAGAAACTCACGTTCCAGTGCCTCCACGACGCAGTATATATGTTATAGAGATTCTCAAAAAAAAGTCAAAAAAACGCGTTTTTTAGGAAAACGGCTCTTAATCTTATTTTTTATTTGCAAGGATTGAGTGATTGCAATGTGACCAAGAAAATCATGAACTGGGGAGCTGTGGCAGCGTTGTGAGTGCAAGGCCCATGGACTATGCAAGTAGTGGGGTAGATATCGATCTGGAAGGCGAAGCAGTTGGGGCGCTAGTGGGAGCATTGAGTCTCTCGACTAGGCCAAAAGGGAGCATAGGTGCTCCTGTCGATCTTCCTGGAGGTTTCGGTGGCTTGGTTGAGTTCGGAGACAAGTACCTGGCTTTGGCAACCGACGGTGTTGGTAGTAAGTTGACTGTTGCCAACCAGGTTGGCCATTGGGCGGGTGTTGGTATAGATTGTATGGCGATGAACGTCAATGATTTACTATGCGTGGGGGCAGAGCCGATTGCTTTCGTGGATTACATAGCCGTTCCAAGGCCCGATCCTGAGGTTCACGCTGCTATCGGAAGAAGTCTAAGTGAGGCGTGTCGAAGAGCGAAGGTGACTCTGGCAGGGGGAGAGACTGCGAGTTTGCCTGGTATCGTGAATGAGCTTGACCTGTCGGGTACTGCCCTCGGGTGGCTTGATAGGGGTTCGGAAATCACAGGCGCAAATCTTCAGGAGGGAGATGTTTTGATCGGATTACCATCTTCTGGAGTTCATTCCAACGGCTTTTCCCTGGTTCGCAGTGTTGTAGATCACTGTGAAGCCTCATGGCATGATATCGCTCCTTTCAGTGTTGAGGAGGGGAGGGTCGAGAGATTCACGCAAGGGGATTTGACCCTCGGGGAGGTGTTCTTGAATCCTACGCGAATCTATTGTGACCCAGTAGTTGATTTGATTCAGAGGGGGCCATGTGATGCTTCGCACATTCATGCGATATGTCATGTCACAGGTGGTGGGCTATCCAATCTGTTGCGGTTGCATGATTCTCTTGGTTGGCACATTGATTCTCCTCTCCCTGTTTTGGAGGAGTTCTCATGGATTCAGGAGATGGGTTCGATAGAAATCAGTGAAATGTACCGTACATTCAACATGGGAATGGGAATGGTCATTGCAGTTTCCGAGGAAGTCTCTGGATTGGTTTTGGATTGGGTTTCTGCCAGAGTCCCTGGTTCGGCTATTGTCGGTAAAGTTACAGATAATGGCAGGGTTGTAACTCATTTGGATCCGGCTGTAAGATTCGATACCTACTGATTAGCAGTCAATACCTTGTGTTATGGGTACCTCCGACTAGCATGAGGGAGGGGGGATCCGACGGATGGCCGGGTGTCGTTCACAGAGAGGGCCGGACTCTTACTAGGGTATCAATGGCTCCAGATTCAAGTAGGTCTGGGCCTGTATCACGAAGAGGAGGGGGCGTTTTTTTGAATCCTGCAATGTCAGGAAGTAGAACGAGAAGCGTACTTCTATTGGACTACGCTATGGAGAGTGGGATGCTTGGGGAAGGAATTGTGTATGCATTGGATGGTTTAGCGGCATCTGGCATAAGGGCTAGAAGATGGCTAAATGAGCTCCCTTCTGACAAGGCTGAGAGGTTGGATGTGACAATTTCTGATATGGATGAGGATTCTCTTAGCTGGGCGATGAGGAGCCATGTTGAGTTTCCCCCGGTACATGGTAAGGGTTCCCTAACAAGTTCATTAGGGGACCTTAGGAAGGTAGTTTTGACGCACGGTCGTCACTGGGTGGATATCGATCCTTTCGGTTCTCCTCTTCCGTTTCTAGACGTTTCGCTACAGTCTCTTGCCAGAAGTGGAGTCATCGAAGTTAGCGCTACGGATACCGCCGCTCTGACGGGATCTTCTAGGGGGGCGATGCTTCGTAGATATGGTTCTAGAGTGAGGACAGATGGATTGGCACACGACTCCGCACTGAGGGTAATGATGGGAAATCTTGCCAGGACCGCGGCTAGGCATGATCGTGTCATAGAGCCATTACTTTCCATTTGGGACTCTCATCATCTAAGAGTTTCGTCCAGGGTAGTAAGGAGCAGGAAGGAGGCGACTTTGATTGAGGAGCGCCTCGGGTGGAGAGTGCATTCCCCTACTGAGGGAGAAGTGGAGTGCTCCGTCGAATCCGGATTACATCCGGAGCTTTCAATGGACAGGCTCCCCATGACTTGTTTGTTACCGCTGTCGTTCCCTGTTAGTCGTAGAGACCCACGAATTTCTGGGCCACTCTGGATTGGAAGCTTGGGGGGCCGGGGGGCGATGTGTTCAATGACTGAGCAAAAGGCAATGAGGATGTGCGTTGCTGAGTATGAAGAGGGGGACATAGCAGGGTGGTCAAAGAGAGACTTTGAGATGGAGAAGCGTAGAGTTCTAAAGTCTGTCAGAAATATTGAGTCAGAGGGATCTGTGATTGATGCTGCTCACCATATCTTGGTAGATGATCTATCCAGCTGGTTGGGGATTGGGTCTCCTCCCAGTCCCACACTCATGGTCAATGAGCTGAGGGAGCTTGGGCACAGAGCCTCCTTGGCCCACTACGGTAAGCCCTCATTCAGGACAGATGCTAGCTGGGACGATATCGTAGAGATATCATTGGGACATCAACCACCAATGTAGGACATCTCGACTCTGTCTGCATTGGATGATCTCTGGCTACGGATTTCGGAGTATCTGTCTTCTCTTAATTCCCATGTTTGTTTTATGGAGTCAGAAATTTCAGCATCGTCTTTGCCATCCCTCATCAGCGACAGGATATCCAAGCCTCTATTGGAAAATAGACACGTGAATAGCTTACCGTCTGAACTTATCCTAGCTCGTGCACACTCGTTGCAGAATGGCTCAGTTACACTTGATATTATCCCCACCTCTCCTCCATTTGGTAAGCGATAATTCTTGGCCACGTCACTTGGATTATTTGCAGGGATTACACTAAGTTCGCCTATTTCCTCCCTTATCTCCTCGGCGCTAACAACGTCATCCATACTCCATCCATTGGTGTTTCCGACGTCCATATATTCAATAAATCGGACTGCTATGTCTCTGTTAGAGAATCTTTCTACCAACTGTAGAATCTCCTGCTCATTGGTATTCCTCTTGACTACAGTATTAATTTTGATTGGACCAAGCCCGACAGATTCTGCGGCTTCTATTCCAGCTAAAACAGCAGCAACTGTGTGACCCGAATCGGTTATTGCGGCAAATGTGGATTCATCCAACGCATCCAGGCTTACAGTGACACGATCCAATCCTGCAGCTGATAGGGAGGGGGCATAGCGGGGCAGAAGAACACCATTCGTTGTCATTGCCACCTCTACGTCTCTCAAAGAGAGCATTGAAATTAGTTGATTGATATTCTTACGTAGTAAAGGCTCTCCGCCTGTCAATCGAATCTTCCTTACCCCTAGAGAGATGAAAATTCCAGCTAATCTATCTATCTCCTCAAATGTCATTATGTTCCCTTTGGGCATGAATGGGAAGTCCTTCCCGAAAATCTCCTTGGGCATACAGTACGTGCATCTGAAATTGCATCTGTCAGTTACTGAAATCCTTAGATCACGCAATGGTCTTCCGAAGGAATCCCTCAAATCTGCGGCTGTCACGACACCTCGAGGGGAGTTTCAGTGATAGTGGTACCTGAGCAAGCCTTGAATAATGACCCAGTGCTACGAGTCTCGAAAGATATGCTGAGTTTCAGTCCCAAGGCTAGGGAAATGCTTGATCAGTTCGCTGAAGGTGCTGAGGACATTGATGAGGTGTGCCTTCGGGTTGAGATTACCGGAAGGAGTCGCAATGGATTCCAGTACGATTTGCAATTTATCGAGAGGAAGGATTCCAAGGAAGGCGACCATGAAATCGATGTTGACGGAATGCGTGTGTTTATTGATCCGCGAAGTGCAAAGTACATTGATGGGACTACACTTGACTACCAAGAGACTCTAATGGGTGGCGGTTTCAGTTTCGATAATCCTAATCCTCTATGGATGGATGATATATCCAAGGCTGTGGCGGAGATAATAGAAAGTGAGGTCAATCCCGCCGTCGCCTCGCATGGTGGGCACGTGGAGCTAATGGGAGTAGAAGATGGGAAGGCGGTTATTGTATTCGGTGGGGGATGTCAGGGATGTGGGATGGCGGATGTGACCCTCAAGCAAGGCGTTGAGACCATGATTAAGGATAATGTTCCATCAATCTCTGAAGTAATTGACGCTACTGATCACGCCGCTGGTGAGAATCCCTTCTACTAATCAGACCATCATTGGGACATCGTCTTCATCATCTGGACCTGGTGCTGGAAGAGCGGTTGACTGTGCTCTCTCGAAAGCCTCTCTTACTTTCTGCTCTATTTCCTTGGCATCTTCGAGGAGCTCCTGCACTGGTATCTCCATATCCATTAGATCGCTCAATCCGTCAATAGCTATCAGCGCCGCTCTGGCATCCGGATACATCGGGTTGCATTCTGCCAGAAGAGCAGTTATCTCTAGTCCTCTTCTTTCGCCTTCAGCTATCAGATAGCCGGTTATGCCAGAAACAATACCATTCTGAATCCTTTGTATCCCAGCACTATCAAGGGCCTCACGACCTAATGGGTTTGAAGAGACGCCCCAGAGATCGCTGTCCTCCTTTATTCCAAGATCATTACTAATCACTCCATCGACCACGTAGAGCTTCTCAAAACCCCCCTTGGTGAACCATTCCAGAACAGTCTCACCGAAATAGGCGTCATTTTCTGGGGGAAACTGAATCTCGGAAGTGAATACTCCCAGTCCATCGCCCTGATAGACTCTGACGGGATGCTTTGGTACTGAATCGTGGATCAACGCTATTGCTGGAAATTTAGGGTGCATTACGGTCCCCATTGGAGACAAATCGAGTGATCTGATGAGATGCGACGATGCTATCACTCCTACCGAACCAACGGTGGAGAATCCGCATACAGCGATACCCCCGAGGGTTGAGGGGTCGGCATCGGTATGCAAAACCAGAGGATAAGCACTGTTGGACTCTCCGGACATAGTAGCCCCTCTGGGTAGATGCATTTCAATATCTCGTTTCAACCATACAAGATCCGCTGTGACCAACTTATGTTAGAGAATAAGAAGAAAAAATAACTTAAAATAATCCCTTGATCAGGATTTCTCATGGGAGTCCAAGACTCGGGCCCGATGGGACGCATTTTCATCCGGGTTGGATCTGAGGAGATTGATCTTACTGGTAGTGACGACGAGATTATATCAACTCTGGGTAAAATACTCAAGACGGATACCTGGCAATCCTCTCTTTCAAAGATCAGAAAGGCAAGGGACGCAGCAATAGATGCAGCTACCAAATCTGCTTTAGACGCGAAAATACCAGAGAGGGGGTCCTCATTCGGACACCTTCTAGACTCATGCGGTATCGACAAGACGGGGGATGTCATACTTGCATCCATTCATTATCTTAGGTCGGTCGAACGAGAGTCTAACACTCCTCCTAGGGAGATAAGGAGGCTGATATCTCAGACTGGAAGGTGGACGGAGGAAGAGGTAGAGAAGTGGAACCTCTCCTTGTACATCAACAGAATGATCGAAGGAGGGACGACTGGCCGTGGTAATGGCCCGCTCCTGACCTATCCAGCGAACTCTGCTGAGAAGAATAGATTCGTCATTCTGACCGATGCGGGGCTTGATTATCTCGAAGACCTGTCCATCGGTGAGTAACATGTCTGAAGAAACCAAAGACTGGTCATATACCTCTCACATCGGTGAAGACCTCAGAGGTGTGGACCTTTCCGGGGCTGATCTCCGGAGAGCTGTTTTTGATAGGGCTGACCTAGAAGGAGCAGATCTTTCTGGGGCAGATTTGAGGAGAGCGTCCTTCAAGGGAGCAAATCTAATGAAGGCCTCATTCGATAACGCAGACATGCGTGATGCAATTTTTCTGAAGGCGAAAATGAACCTATCCAATTTCCAAGGTACCAAGTTAGATCGAGCGGATCTTCGAGGGATAAGGGGGCGGTATGCTATCTGGAGAAATGCGAACTGGTGGGATGCTCGCATGAATGACGATCTAAGAAAGGTACTGACCAAGAAGTGGCCACGGGAAGATGAGTGACTAGCTGGCCAACATTTTCTCCGTGAGTGCCTCTCTCATCCAATCGGGTACTGGGATCTTTGATCTGATCTTGTCCATCTTTACACAGACTGTGACTTGTTCCGATGACCAGCACAGCACTTTAGACTGATTTCGGAATTCATACTTCCATGTTATCGAGGACGTGCCGATATTTGTTACTGAGATTTCGCAATTGACCGTATCTCCATAACAGAGTGGGTGATGAAACTCTGCTACACTGTGAACCAAGGGGAAGCCAATCCCCTCATCGCTTAGGATATCGTTGTAGTGCCTGTTGCAGGAATATTCCCATGACTCTTCATAGAATCTATGGGCTAAATCCCAAAATCTTGGATAGTACACTATTTTAGCCATATCCACCATAGGAAAGTCGACTCTTCTGAAGGATGAATAAGCCATGACAAACGGTATGGTGTTGGGCAAATGTATTTTACCCTGTTCGAATTAGTAACACTGGAGGATTGACATGACTGGACAAATGACAAAAATTGGCTTGGCTGCAAGTGCCATTTCTATCGTAGCATCGATTTACATTTATTTCTCACACAATGGCGGCGATGAAATGCTTGGTATTTTCGTTGGACTTTGGGCACCGACACTGATACTGTACGCACAAGAGTTGGATAAATTAAGTGAGTAAGTGGCGGACCCACCGCGATTCGAACACGGGTTACAAGCTCCGCAAGCTCATGTGATATCCAGGCTACACTATGGGTCCAGCGTATTTTGGACCGGTTACTTGGGTTTAACCCCGACGGTTTCTTACTGCACATTGAGAGGCACTAGAGTCTTCCATCTTGGCTCTGCGAGCTTCTTGGCGTTGGGACCGTCCCTGACGATCTTTGTCTTGTTTGTCAGAATTCCGTGCATTCCCTCAACTGAGAATTTTACTCTTAGCTCAACCATCCTGTCTCTTTCGGCCGTGATAATCTGCTCTTCGTCTAGCTCAATTGAAGTCGAGGGTGTGTCAACATTTCCATTGAACAGGTTCATCGTAGACCCTTCTATTGAAGCCCGTGGGGAAAAGTCATAGTCTTCTGGATCGTTCATCCACACACTCAAGTCGACTACAAGCTTCTCCCTAACGGATATCTTGGTTATCTCCATCGACTTGACCATGACTAACCCAAGCGAGATTAGTTCAAAGCACTTCGCACGGGACTAGCACTATCACGGTCCCACTTCGCTTATTCTCAGCATCATGACAATCACTGTGACGGACAGTTCCCAATCATTGCCTTGGTCCGGATCTACGCCGTCTACCGGGGTATCTGGATCACACTGGTCAGCAGTAATTGTCCAAGTCCACTCTCCTTGGCCGAACCTCTCTCCTGCTTGGTTAAGGAGGAGAGATTCCAGGGCTTCTTTAGAGTCAGCAGAAAGTGTGTAACCGCTTTCTGGATACGAATTCATATCACCTCTATCGATAGTAGCAGTCGTGTTCTCGGTAATATTATCTTGGGATGTCGAAGAGAAGGTACTCCAGCCAGTTTCCATATCCAAGGAGAGGGTGAAGTTATCCTCGGGAAGCAACAATGGGATGAGCTCTCGGGAAAGAGTAAGTGTAGAGTTCAGTTGGACGGCTCTCCCTCCCTCGCTGGGTCTATGCTCAATTATCATTGACTCTCCTTGCTCCAGATAACCATTCCAATTGGCCTCAACTATCTTCTCCTCCCAGACGATATTGAAGATTCTTGATACTACTACGAGATTCCAATTAGCGGTAGATATTGCTCCTTTGTCATCGACCACTGTTACAGAGCCTGTTCTGTTTCCTGCTTGATCTATCATTAGATCTGCTGTGTGCTCTGTTGAGTCCGCATCGTTAGCCGGGTCTCCATCGTTATTTGAGTCGGAGAATATATTGAAATCCCAAATTACTGCTATCCCGGCACCTTCCGGATCGAATGATTCACTAGCATCCATAGTTGCTGTATCTCCAGATTTGATGTAGGTTGGGATATCAAGTACAATGGTCGGCGGTGCATTAACAAAAATCGAAATTGACGCCCTGTCAGCCTCACCTTCATCGTTAAGAACGGTCACCTCGACTTCATGAAATCCAGGATTGAGAAATGTATGGCTAGTGATACCTTGTCTAGTTGTCTTGGAGTTCCCATCTCCGAATTTCCAAACGAACTCGTCTATGATTGTCGGACTGGGTGTTGATGAATCTCTGGCGTCAAAGTTTACTGTCTCTCCCAAATTTATCTCAGTCCTATCTGCAGATAAATCTGCATTGGGGACATTGCTCCCCAAGCCGGTGCACCCAGACATAATAACCGAAAGTAAAGACATAACAACCAGTGATGCAATAAGCTTCTGATTGCTTGCCATGATGCTCATGTAACGTTTCACAATATATGGGTGTTGGAATCAACAAATTAGTTTTATTGATTGGCATAGTTCATTGGCGACGCCGTAGTGGAGGGGGTGTGATTGCGGTACTGGAAGGTATGAAGGTGGTAGGTCTTGACTTGGAGACCACAGGGTTTGACTCAAGATCTGAGAGAATCGTTGAGTACGCGCTGGTGGGGAGCGATTCAGATGGGAGTCATATCAGGCTTTGTTCTCTGGTAAATCCAGAACGGAGGATTCCTTCTGATTCTACGGCTATTCATGGAATAACCAATGAGGATGTTAGAGGGGCTGGTACGTTCACTGAACATATGGATAAGTTCTCTGAAATTGTGGGGGGTGCCGTAGTCGTTGGTCACAATGTAATGGGTTTTGATTGGGGTTTTGTGCATATGGAGTATCTTAGGGCAGGATCTGAAACGCCAAAAGTACGCGGTTTTATTGACACATTGAAGCTTGCGAGGAAACTGCGTATTCCAGGTAGGCATAGATTGGGGGACTTGTGTGATAGATACTCTATCAATTTAGAGCGGGCTCATAGGGCGGATGCAGACGCTAGTGCCTCCCTTATACTACTATGGAAGTTCATGAAGGAGTATCCTGAGAGTTTTCGTGTGCCACTCGAGGATATCTTAGAGACCCTAGATTAGGGATTTATTGATTGGTGACCAAGGGAGTACCTCTGACCAGTCTCCTAGATGCATTATCTTGCCATCGGCTTTGGCACTTCCCAGGAAAACAGGTCCCTGATATCCAGAGTCTACTAGTTGCCTCATCTGAGACAAGGCCTGATCCCTCAGAATTGCTCCGAATTTATTGTCTGAGCGCCCCACCTCTCCCTCATCCCCGACTGGGGGGGCCCTCTCGAATAGAGTGGCTCCCGAATCACCATCGAAACGAATGATATTAACCACCTCATCCCTGAATACATTACCTGGAGGCAGTATCCCATCTCTTCTCGCGGCCCACCAAGTTGGACACCACGCCTTCCATTCACAGAAGCCACAGACAGTTGAGTTGGGGGATCCTTCGAATGGTATGTTACTATGCCTCATTCCCTCCCACGCCTTGAAGGCATCTTCCAGAACAGATGGTCCTTCTGCCCTGTGAATGCTCTGATTTGCTGAATACCAACCCTCCGCGTGGAGAGGGGGATGGTCTGGGTTATTCTCTACTAGAAGGTCTCTGTAGAATCTCAATTGTCTGCTTACCTTCTCGTTCAGATTTACAGTTGGAGGCCTGCCGGTCTTCAAATCTGCCACTATCCAACCCTTTGATTTGCCGTTCTCATCTATGTCTGCTACTAGTAAATCCAGTCTCCCCATTAATCTACCACATTCGGAAACTAGTGTTCCCTCATTTGCCAGTACTATTGACTGGACTTGAGCCCACATCCCTATTGTGACTTCAGAGAGGCTGGTCTTATCCAAGCCAGATTTTACGAATAGTATGTTCAGTGCGCCGACCAATCCATCGTGAGCCTTTGTTATCATCTCGTCCTTCCATCTAGGGTGCCTGGGGGTTTCAAGAAATATTTCCTTCTCAATCTGCCAGTGTCTGTCTAGGATGGCTTTTGCTGTTGGGGGAAGCCATCCCACTTCTCGCGGTTCTCTGTCGCTGATATCTAGATTGCAGAGATCCTCCACTGAATTGTGAACGGCCGTACCTAATGATGCAGGCATACTCGCCTTCCGGGGAAGTTTCTGTCTGGAAAGCCAATATTTTCGGGGGCAGTCCTCGTATCTGCTCCATGATGATGGAGACAATTGATGTGCAACAAATCCGTCTTCCATATGGCTCACCTTGTTCCCCGTTGGCACTCCGTAGAGGCTAACTGTTAGAAGCACTTGCATTCATCGATGGCCATGAGTGAGAGGCCAGTAATAGATGTAGAGGATAGTTCGGAGTTCGGGGATTCGTTAGTTATCAGCTGTTTTCCATCAGAGGGTTTCGTGAGTAGCATAGTAGCCCACTTCCTAGTAGACAGGCTTGGATTGGAGCTTGTAGGAGGAATTAGACATTCCCGATTACCTCCCGTCTGTCTTGTTCAGGATGGTAGTCCTCTTCCCCCAATAAGGCTGTACAGCGGGGTCCCAATATGTAATGTAGAAAAGTGCGACAAGGTTGTTCTAATTGCCTCTGAGATTCAAATATCCCCAGATTTGAAGCTTCCAATAGCCAGTGAAGTTCTTGATTGGATGGATCAAAAGGAAGCTGGAATGGCGATAATGATAGACTCATATGCTCATGGTGAGGGGCAAAAACACTCTATCTTCGACGAGGATAAAAGTCCTGATACAGTAGTAGGGATAGGTTCCACTGAGAAGACCAAGGAGATCTTGGAGGGAATTGGCGCGAATCTACTGAAGCAGGGTGTTGTGGGTGGTATGACAGGAGTAATGCTTGGAGAGAGTAGGAGAAGGAAGGTAGACTCACTGGCAATTATTGCTGAGTCTGGCGGAGAGTTTGGTGGAGGGGGCATCCCGGATGCTAGGGCAGCGGCTCGAATCATAGAGTGCCTTGATGGTCTACTCCCCGCTGTCAAGCTAGACCCAGAGCCACTGATGGAAGAGGCAAAGAGAATTGAGGGACAAATAAGGGAAATGATGGCTATGCATCTAAACTCAGAGCAGGACGTAGTAAGCGCCCCCAGTACAATGTACGGTTAGTCAGAACTCCCCTAGAGTTGACTGTCTCTCAATTGGGACTTCGCTGAGAATTCTTCCTCCAATCAATTCATTCAGCTCCGACTCATCTAGTACCTTTACTTCCAATTCCCTGGCTTTTTCTAATTTAGAGCCAGAGGACTCTCCAGCTACCAAGTAATCTAGATTAGCAGAAACCGAGGATACAACCTTTCCTCCCTCCGACTTAATGGAAAGGGCAATTTCCTTTCTTGGCCTACTCAATGTTCCTGTTATACAGAGGGTTTTACCGGACAAAATTCCCTGTCTGTTTACCCTCTCACTCTCAGTAATATCAATCTGGGCATGCAAATCCAGTATTGATTCCCTTCTGCTTGATATACCGTCTAGGAGGAGACCGGCCACAACGTCACCTATCCTGTCTATCTTGACTAGTCGCTCGATTGCCTCTTCT
>MDSZ01212828.1_pt1 | contig 11663 bp, 9 predicted proteins | sample 811201 | NCBI WGS metagenome assembly MDSZ01 (sample SAMN05326647, study PRJNA326480) | marine metagenome | isolation source: seawater | place: Indian Ocean: North | collected 2010 | reverse complement strand
GAGCAATACAGATGCTGGGTGGAAAGATGGGAACTAAAAAACCAGTACATCCTAATGATCATGTAAATAAATCACAATCTACAAATGATGTATTCCCAACAGCAATGCATATATCAATTGCACAACAGACCTTAAAAAAATTGCTCCCAAACTTAAAAATCTTGGATAAAGAGTTGAAGATTAAATCTAATAAATTTAAAAATATTATCAAACTTGGAAGAACTCACCTACAAGATGCAACTCCGCTTTCACTTGGGCAAGAGTTTTCGGGATATCATACTCAAGTAAAAAAATGTGTTGAAAGAATAGAATATGCTATGAAAGAAATTTTATTCCTAGCGCAAGGTGGAACAGCAGTTGGAACAGGAATAAATGCTAAAAAAAACTTTGATAAAAAAATCACCAAAGAAATTTCAAAATTTACAAAAATAAGATTTAAGCCAGCTCAAAATAAATTTGCAGAATTAGCCGCTCATGATGCAATTGTGAATTTTTCAGGCACGTTGAATACATGTGCTGTTGCTCTAATGAAGATTTCAAATGATATAAGATTTTTAGGTTCAGGCCCAAGAGCTGGTTATGGAGAATTAATTTTACCTGAAAATGAACCTGGCTCATCAATAATGCCAGGAAAAGTAAATCCAACTCAGTGTGAAGCTGTGACGATGGTATGTGTTAAAGTGATTGGTAATCATAACGGAATTACAATGGCGGGATCCCATGGCCATTTTGAACTTAATGTGTTTAAACCTTTAATTGCGCATAATATTTTACAATCAATAGACTTAATTGCAGACAGTTCAAAAAATTTTGCTCTCTATTGCGTAAAAGGAATTAAGGCCAATAAAAAAAAAATTCAAAAACACTTAGACAATTCTCTTATGCTTGTAACATCCTTAGTGCCACATATTGGGTACGATAACGCTGCCAAAATTGCTAAAACAGCTTTGAAAAATGATACGACTTTAAAATATGAAACTTTAAAGACAGGTTTAATAAGTGAGAAAGATTACGATAGAATTGTTGACCCTAAAAAGATGATTTATCCTAATTAAAAATTTTGGAAAAAACTTTTTATTGAGTTTCTAATCACAATTTTATTGAATATATTTTCTCTCTTTAAATTAAAATTGTTAATAAATTTTTCCAAATTTTTATTGGTTTTTTCATTTACTTTTATATTATTAATTTCAACAAACTTATCACTGAAATTAAATAAGAAACTAAAATTAATCTTTTTAATATTTTTTCTATCTGCTCTATTAAGCTGATAATGTGAATAAAATTCCGTGGCATCTATAAAATTTAAATTGACATACCCTGCTAAAGTCAAATTATTTTCATTAATAATCAATTGTACATCATTTAAATTAATTATTACAGATTCTTTAAAAGTAGTTTTCAAATTACTAATAAAAATATCGCCCTCCTCTAAAATAACATCGAATTTAACTTTATCTAAAAAATTAACACCTTCTACATTGTCTATAGTAAAATTTATTTTTCCGTTTAAATTTTTATTATTTAAAATTTCTGAATTTAGTAAATTTTCTAATACTGAATTTTCTCTAAATACTTTTTTCAAATTTATTCTTGATAATCTTAAATCAGATGAAAGAAAAAATGGCTTTATATTTATATCTCCAATGATTTCTTCATCATTAGTGCTAAATTTTAAAGAATTTTTTTTTAATATATAATTAAATTTCTTAATATCATTTATTATAGAAACATCTAGCTGACCTCCTAACTTTTCATTATCATAATTTGAGTCATTTTTAATATTTAATCTTAGACGTTTAGAATCAATTTCTGTCGTAATCTGATTTTTTTTTAAATCATGATCCACATATAAACTTATCGGAATATTAAAAATATTAAATTTTGAATTTAGCTTTTGCAATGAAACTTCTTCATAAAAATACTCTAAAATTTTTATATCAGTAAGAAAAATAATATCTTCATTTTTATTTAAATAAAATAATTTGCTATTTAAAAATTTTATTTTTTGATCACTTTTATTATCATTTAATAGATTTATAAAAAATTTAAAATTTGAACTATCTACTTTAAAATCCGTATTTTTAAATATTAAATCTTTTATAATTAAATTGTCTGGTGAAAAAAAATTATCCACGAAAATTGAAATTTTTGTATTGGTCGATTGAGCTATTTTTTTTGTTTTATAATTTATAATTGTATTTTCAGAATAAAAATGTGGTGTTGGTAATAAGCCATATCTTAGCGATTTGTCAAATTTAACCTCTAAATTGTATTTACTTAATATTTGACTTTCTATTTTGGACTTTACTGTGTTTTGGTCATAAAATGATGGCATCAAAAAATAAGTGATTATAAAAATAAAGATTGTACCAACTGCTAAAATTATTCTTTTATCGATATTTTTTAAATTATTTTTTTTTCTATTAAAAAAATTATCCCTAAAGAAGTTAAAAAAACTTTCTATTCTGTTAGTTACTGATAATACTGACTTACTTAATTTTTTTTGAAATATATTTTTTTTTTGCATTGGGTAAAACTTATAAATAAATAATTAAAATGGTAAACTCAGATTATTTAAAAAACTTAAATGAGGCACAGTTTCAAGCAGCAACTTACTTGGATGGGCCCTTATTAATAGTTGCAGGGGCTGGATCAGGTAAAACTAAAGTTTTGACAAGCAGAATAGCTCACATAATAAAGGAAAAAAAAGCTTTTCCTAATCAAATTTTAGCCGTAACTTTTACAAATAAAGCTGCAAAAGAGATGCAATCAAGAGTAAGTTTGATGCTTGGTGCGAGTGCTACAGGGCTATCTTGGCTAGGAACTTTTCATTCAATATGCGCTAAATTATTAAGAAAGCATGCTTCAGCAGTAAATTTAAATTCTAATTTTACTATTATAGATAACGATGATCAAATCAGATTAATTAAAAACATTTGTAAAGCAGAAAACATAGATGTTAAACAACTTGCTCCAAGATATGTGCTTACAATAATTGATAAATGGAAGAATAAAGGACTGTACCCAAATGAGGTGGTTATAAATCAAAAAGATATCTATGAAAAAACTATCTTACCTGTTTATAAAATTTATCAACAAAAACTCACAGATTTAAATGCTTGTGATTTTGGAGATTTAATTTTGCATGTTGTTAAAATTTTTGAAAAGAATACTGATATTAGGGAAATTTATTCAAAAAATTTTAAGTATATTATGGTTGATGAATACCAAGATACAAACTACATACAAAGCAGGTGGTTAAATCTTTTAGCAGAAAAAAATAAAAATCTTTGTTGTGTGGGCGATGATGATCAGTCAATTTATAGTTGGCGGGGTGCAGAAATTAAAAACTTTTTAGAATTTGATCAAATTTATGAAAATACGAAAGTGATAAGACTTGAGCAAAACTATAGGTCAACTCAAAATATTTTATCTGTTGCGTCTCAACTAATATCCCACAATCAAAATAGAGTAGGCAAAACCCTTAAAGCAACCATTGAAGATGGTGATTTAATAAATTTAAATTGTTATAAAAATGGAAAAGATGAAGCTATTGGTGTCTCAGATGAAATAGAAAAAATTAAAAAAAAATATTTATTAAATAATGTTGCAATTCTCGTAAGAGCAATATTTCAAACTAGAGAATTTGAGGAAAGATTTTTAAAAATAGGATTGCCTTATAGAATTTTAGGAGGAATAAAGTTTTATGAAAGAGCTGAAATTAAGGATTGTGTTGCATATTTAAGAATAGTTCATCAAAATAAAGATGATCTTGCTTTTGAAAGAATTATAAATAATCCAAAAAGATCTATAGGAGATAGCACCTTAAAACAAATTCATGAATTTGCTAAAAATAATTCGTCTAGTCTTGAATTTGCCTCGAGAAAAATGATCGAGCAAAATTTAATCAAACCTAAAGCAAAGTTAGGCTTATCAACATTTCTGAATTCTCTAACAAAATGGAGAAATGATTTGGAAAACAAAAAAATTAACCACATCAAATTACTACAAATAATACTTGATGAGTCAGGTTATTCGGCAATGCTAAAAAATAAGAAAGATTTAGAAAATGAAAATCGACTTGAAAATATAAAAGAATTGTTAAGTGCAATGAAAGAGTTTGACAATCTTGAGAGTTTTTTAGAACATGTCTCTTTAGCAACTGCGATAGATCAAGATTGGGATGGACAAAAAGTTAATATGATGACCCTGCATTCGGCTAAAGGCTTGGAATTTGATGTTGTATTTCTACCTGGCTGGGAAGAAGGTTTGTTTCCTCACCAAAAATCAGTGGAGGAAAAAGGGCAAAAAGGTTTAGAAGAAGAAAGAAGATTAGCCTATGTGGGTATTACAAGAGCAAAAAAAAAAGCAATAATATCATTTTCAATGAACAGATTTTATCAAGGAGATTGGATCGATAGTATGGCATCTAGATTTGTTGACGAACTTCCAAGCGAACATTTAGAAAAAAATTCAATTTTTGAGGAAGATAAAAATGAAATAGATGATTTTGAATTTAATCAAGATTTTGAGGTAGAAAACGAGAATAGAAGTCCTGGATGGATAAGATATCAAAAGAGAATAAAATAAAGTGAAAAAAAAAAATTACAATCTTAAGAAATAAATTTAAGATATATGATATTGATGGATATATAATTCCTAAAAACGATGATTATTTCACTGAATATTCAAAAATTAATAGATTAAAAATTATATCGAATTTCAGTGGCTCTGCTGGTTTAGCCATAATTCTAAAAAAAAGAAATTATTTATTTACTGATGGAAGATATACTATTCAAAGTCAAATTGAGTCTGGAAAAAATTTTAAGATTATAAATTCTGAAAAATTATTAAACTGTAATATTTTCAAAAATCTAAGATTGGGCATAGATCCAAAATTATTCACATATAAGCAGATTAAAAAATATTTTTTAAAATTTAATAAAATAAAATTTATTAAAGAAAATTTAATAGATCAAATTGAGAGAAAAAAGACAAATGATTTATCACTTTTTTATTCATTAAATACAAATATTGTAGGGGAAAGTTCTAATTCTAAATTAAATCAAATCACTAAATATCTAAAAAAAAATAAATCAGATTATATTTTTATAAGCGCCCCAGAAAATGTTGCATGGATCTTAAATATTAGAGGCAAAGATACTCCTAATAGTCCTATACCAAATTGCAGATTAATAATTAGCAAAACAAAAAAAATATTCTTAATTTCTCATAAAGAAAAATGTAAAAAACTTTTTAATAATAAAATTATAAAATCTCATCAATTTATTGATGTAAATAAATTACCTGAGAAAATTCTAAGTCTAAAAGGGAAAAATTTTATAATCGATGAAAATTCTTGTTCAATTTATTTTGAAAGAATTATTAAATCTAGATTCAAAATTTTGAAGAAACAAGATCCAACTTATTATTTAAAATCTATTAAAAACAAAACTGAAATCAAAAATATGAAGAAAGCTCATATAAATGATGGTGTTGCTTTAACAAAATTCATCTATTGGATAAAGAATATAAATAAAAAAAAAATAACAGAGGTTGATGCACAAAACAAACTAGAAAAATTTAGAAGAATAAATAAAAATTTTCTCTATCCTAGTTTTGATACCATTGCTGGGGCAGGAAAAAATGGAGCAATAGTTCATTATCGAGCTAATAAGAAAAATTGTAAAATCATAAATAACAAAGATATTTTTTTATGTGACTCTGGAGGTCAGTACAAATATGGTACAACAGATGTAACAAGAACAATTTGTTTTTCAAAACAAAATAATAATATTAAAAATATTTTTACCTATGTTTTGAAAGGTCATATTGCAGTCGCAACAACTGATCTTAAAAAAGATAATATTGGTAAAAAAATCGATTTTAGGGCTAGAAAACATTTAAAAAAAAATAAATTAGATTATGCACATGGAACTGGTCATGGAGTTGGTTTTTTTCTCAATGTTCATGAAGGGCCTCAATCGATTTCAAAAATAAATGAAGTCAAAATTAAAGAGGGCATGATTTTAAGTAATGAACCTGGATATTATAAAAAAAATAAATTTGGAATTCGTATTGAAAATTTAGTTTATGTTAAAAGGATAAAAAACAAAATTTCTTTTGAAAATTTAACAATGGCTCCTATAGAAAAAGATTTGATTAATTTTGAACTATTAAATGAAATAGAAAAAAATTACTTATTTAAATATCATCTCAAAGTATATTCAAATATTTCAAAGTACTTAAACTCAAAAGAAAAAAAATGGTTAGCTAGTTTTATTTAACATATTTAAAAATTGAACCTGATCTATTATTTTAATTTTTAATTCTCTTGCATTTAAGATCTTTCGTCTTGTAGGTTTATCTCCAACAATTAAGAAATTTAATTTTTTTGATATACTACTAACTGTTATTCCAGAATTTTCTTCAATTAATGATTTAATTTCTGCCCTGCTAATTCCGTCAAGTTTTCCTGTAACTAAAAATGTTTTATTATTTAGTAAACCGTTTTTTGTTGTCATTTTTGCTTTATTTATAATTAAGATTTTCTCTAACTCTTTTAAAACTGTTAAATTCATTTTATTAGAAAAAAAATTTTTTATTGAATTTACCTGAGTCTCACCAATTCCATCAATATTCATTAAATCATTAAATTTATTATTTTTTGATAAATCTATAAATTTTGAAAATGTTCCAAAATATTTTGATAATATTTTAGCATTTTCAAGTCCTATATGTCGAATACCTAATGCATATATGAATCTTTCGAAAGAAATATTTTTTTTTTCATTAATAGAATATTTTAAATTCTCAACAGATAATTTTCCCCAACCATCTAATTTTTCAATCTTATTATAATCTAATTGAAATATATCTTGTGGAAATTTAATTAAATTTAATTTCCAGAAACTTTCTACAATTTTTTTTCCAAAACCATCAATATTAAAGGCTTCTTTAGAAACAAAATGTTTTAGTTTTTCAATTGATATTTTATTACAATCATAACCTTCACTTGAGCATCTTCTTACTGCATCTTTTTTCTTTGTAATTAAATTAAATTCTTTAACTGTTTTGGAACCACAAGATGGACATTTTTGAGGAAAAATAAATTTCTTAGAATTTTTTAATCTTTTCTTTCTATCAACTGATAGGATATGAGGTATAACATCTCCTGCTCTTTCAACTATAACAGTATCTCCAACTCTTATATCTTTTCTATTTATTTCATCCTCATTATGTAATGTTGCATTTGAAACTAAAACTCCTCCAATATTAATAGGTTTAATTTTTGCAACTGGTGTTAAAGCTCCTGTTCTTCCAATTTGAATATCTATATCTACAATTTCAGAAACAGCTTTGTTTGAAGAAAACTTATGTGCTATTGCCCATCTAGGAGCGTTTGCAACAAAACCTAATCTTTTCTGTAGACTAAAGTCATTAACCTTGTAAACAATACCATCGATATCAAAGTCTAAATTTGCCCTTTTTTTTTCGACTTCACTGTAATTTTTAATCAATTTATCTATGCCTGTAATTAATTTATTTAAAGGGTTAGTTTTAAATCCCCACTCACTTAATTTGTTTAGATAATCATATTGATTGTTTACTTTTAATCCTTTTTGAAAACCAAAAGTATATGCAATGAATTTTAAAGGAATCTTTTTTGTATCGTCTGGGTTTTTTTGCCTTAATGACCCTGAAGCAGCATTTCTAGGATTTGCAAATTTTTCTTTTAAAACATCAAAATCACTATTTTGTATGAAAACTTCTCCTCTAATATCAATTTCTTCTGGAAAATCTTTTGCAGAAATAATTTTAGGTATATCTTTAATAGTATAAAGATTTGAAGTGATATCTTCTCCTTCTTTACCATCTCCTCTAGATAGTCCACGTTTTAGTTTTCCATTTAAATAAGTTAATGAGGCAGAAATACCGTCTATTTTTGGTTCTGCTGTATATGAAATATTTATATTTTTATTTTGTGATAAAAAATTATGTATCTTTTTTTCAAAATTTTGAAGATCTACCTCTGTGAAAGCATTTGCAAGAGAAAGCATTGGAACTTTATGTGAAATTTTTTTGAAAATTTTAGAGGGTTTGTGCCCAATTATTTTTGTTGGTGAATTTGAATGTATTAAAAAATTATATTTTTTTTCTAAATCAATTATCTCTTTTTTTAATAAATCGTATTCAGAATCATTAATTTTTGAAATATTATCATTATAATATTTCTTATTATAATAATTTAAAAGTTTTATTTTTTTATTATATTTTTTCTGAATTAATTGATCACTCATATTAATCAAAAAAGTTTTTTAAATTTTTCTATTACTCCTTTATTATCTTTAGTGTCTTTTTTCAAATTTACTGAATAATCTTGTTCAAATATTTTATATGATTTTTTATACCACTCACTTGACAAGTAATTATAACCTAAAATTTTAGCGTATTTTTGGGACTCATCAACTAAACCTAATTTATAATTGACTTCTACCAATCTATGTAAAGCTTCTTCTATGAATACTGTTGTATTATAGTCCTTTACAACCACTTTAAAACGATTCATGGCTGCTATCCATTTTTTTTTTTTAAATAATGTCTACCTAAATACATTTCTTTCGATGCTAAAATATCTTGAATTAAATCTAGTTTAAATCTTGCGTCTATTTCAAATTCACTATTAGGATAATTTTGTATAATAAAATTAAATTTATTTTTTGCATTAATCAAAGGAGCTGTATCTCTTTTTTCATCTTCAATCATCTCATAATAACAAACTGCAATTAAATAATGTGCATATATTATATTTTTATCGTTTGGGTATGTGTCAGTGAATCTTTCCAAATTTGAAATTGCTTCAACATAATAATTTTGAAGGTAAAATGAATATGATGCCATTAATGCTGATTTGGGAGCCCAACTAGATTGAGGGTATAAAAGTTCGGCCTCTAAAAATTTTTTTGATGCGAAAAATGGATCTCCATCAGTCAAAGCTTGATGAGCTTCCTTATATGCCTCAATCATTTCAAGTTCTTGTGATGATTCTTTTATTATAGATAATTCTTCATTATCTTTTTTTGCACATCCATTAAAAATAAAGATTAATATTAGTAATATAAAATTTAATTTATACATAAAAATTTAATAAGATTATAAAGATAGTTAAATTTTATGCTATTAATTTTAACAATCTATTATTTATTAGGGTATGTGGCAAATTTTTTTCTTGAATCTCAATTATTGAAAAGTTTTCCTCATCACTAAAAACTTTTCTTAAAAATTGATTTGTGAGGTAATGACCACCTTGTGAGCATTTTATATTACCGATAATCCTATAGCCACAAGTATACAGATCTCCAATACAATCAAGTATTTTATGATTTACGAATTCTTTAGAGTTTCTCAAACCCTCTTTGTTTAGGATTTCATTGCCTTTCACAACTATTGCGTTTTCAAGACTTCCCCCTTTTGCAAGACCATTTTTTTTAATAATTTCAATATCTTCAAACAAACAAAAGGTTCTTGAATTAAATATTTTTACTAAATCATCCTCATAAACATTTATCTTATTTCTTTGATTCCCAATTATTTCATTTTCATATTTTAATTCAAAATCTATATCTAAACTAATTTTTGAAGGTTCTACAGAAATAAACCTTTCACCTTCTTTAAACTCAACTTTTTTATTTATTTTAATAATTTTTATTGGTTTATTTGAAACCTCTAATCCGCTGAGTAAAATCTTTTCTATGAACTCTTTGGCTGATCCATCTAAAATTGGAACTTCTTCATTATCGATTTCAATCAAAATATTATCAATCCCTATACCAAATAACGCCCCCATTAAATGTTCAATTGTAGAAACTTTAACTCCAAATTGATTTGATATAGTGGTATTTAAAGATGTATTTGATACGTTATTAAAGTTGGGGTAGACGAAATTATTATTTTTTAAATCAACTCTTTTAAAAATTATTCCTGTATCAGGCTTTGAACTTTTAAGGCACAAATTAACAGTTTTACCGCTGTGCAACCCTACGCCTTGAAAATTAATTGGGTTTTTAATTGTTTTTTGGGTCAGTAATGACATGTCTATTTCTAATATTTTTTAATTTAATTAGAAAAACAACAAATGTTACGTTAAAATACAATTTTAGCTAAATAAATTAAAAAATTTTTCAAAGAATCCCTTGGTTTTTGGGTGTTTAACTTTAAAATTGATTTCATTTTTATTATGACCTTTAATCAATTCATTGGCGACTAAAGAAATATGATTTGCCCCATCTATTTTAAAAGAATTTACATATTCATAATTTAAAATTTTTTTAATAGAAATTTGATATTCAGATAAAATCTTTATAAAATTTAAATACATTTTTATTTTTATACATATAAATCTTATCTCTAAAAAAAGATTTTTTTGACTTATACTATCAGGTAGCACTGAGAAACCTTTTTTATTTATGATAAATCTATTAATTATCATATGTGTTAATTGAAATTCATTATTTGATTTTAATACACTTTCTTTTATATTTGAAAGTTCACTCAAATTGTCATCAATTTTATTTGGTAAATTTTTTAAATCTTTAATTAATGTCACATCAATACTAATGAAGTTTTTATCATCAATAATCAAAAAAATATCTTCAATATAAAGACCTAATTTTTTTTCAATTTTAAAAATATTTTCATTTAAAAATTTTTTGAGAGAAATTAGTTTGTCTTCTAAATTTTTGTAATCATAAGAAATTTCCTCATTAAGTAATATATCTAAATCTTCGCTAATAACTTGGAATGCAAAATAATTTTGTTTTATAATTAAAAAAAATTTTTTTTTCGAATCATCCATTTAAAATAATTTGATTATTTTGTCTTAAATCTATAGTATTTATATTTTGGAGATCTTTTTTATTTAGAATATTAATGAATAGTTCAAAAGATTTTACTAAATTGTCTTGGGATAATTTTATTAATAATCCATCTTTAGTTTCAATATCCCATCTCTTTGATTTAAAATAATATAAATTTTCTACATTTTGAAAATCAAAAATAGAATTGTCAATTAAATCTTTCAATTTTAAAAATTCTGCTATATCTACGTTGCCAAAAACTACTGGTAAGTCACTATGATTATCTTTAATTTTTATTAGATTACCATTTGAGCCAATATAAAAATTTACTCCTTCTTTTTTTGTAATAGCTAGAAGTTTTGTTTTTTTTAAATCAATAATAATCTTTGAAGGATAATTTTTATAAAGATTATAACCTTCAATTGATTTATATTTTTTTATTATTTTTATTATTTTCTCTTTATTCAATAAAAATAAGTTTTCGTTCTTAAAATTTGATAAATCATCAATAATTTCTGCGTCATTAAAATCGCTTAAACTGGATATTTCAAAACTAAAACCTTTATTGAAATTTAGTTCAGAAAGTTTTTTATTAAAAGGTGTGCTTAATAATAATAGTATAAAAAAATATAATATAAATTTTTTACTTATTCGTTGAGGCGTCATCTAATAATAATTTAATTAAATTAATAAAATTTATTCCTTTATACATGCAGATTTCTGGAACTAAGGATAGTTTAGTCATACCTGGTTGTGTGTTTGTCTCTAAAAGATAAAATTTATTTTTATAATACTTAAAATCAG
>MDSZ01101086.1_pt1 | contig 11663 bp, 10 predicted proteins | sample 811201 | NCBI WGS metagenome assembly MDSZ01 (sample SAMN05326647, study PRJNA326480) | marine metagenome | isolation source: seawater | place: Indian Ocean: North | collected 2010 | reverse complement strand
ATGTCTGGTCTGATGGTGGAATAATCACTTTTAACAAAAAAAAATATCTTAAAAAAATATTACTTTTAAGAAATCATGGTTTGGTTAATAGAGATAAAGTTGATATGTTAGCATATAATTCTAGACTTGATACATTTCAGGCAGTAGTAGGAAATTGGTTAATTCCAAAAGCAAGAAAAATAGCTAATCAAAGAATTAAAAATGCAACTTTTTTAGATAACAATCTTAAAAAAATAAAAGGTATTACAATTCCAAATAGACCCAAAAATTTTAAGTTAGTTTATCATTTATATATGGTTTATGCAAAGAAGAGGAATTCACTTTTAAAATATTGTCTTAAAAATGGTATTGAGGCAAAAGTTCATTACCCAATACCTATATATAAACAAAAAGCACTTAAGAAAATTATAAATAGAAAAGAAAAATTTATAGTAACTGATTTTCAATCAAAGAATTTAATTACTTTTCCAGTTCACCAGCATTTGAAAGCTAATCAATTAAAATATATAATTAAAATTATTAAAAAATTTTATGCTTCAAAAAAAAATTAAATTTGTAGATTTTAAATTACAGTTTAAAAAAGATAAAAATGAAATAATACCAATTATTAATAAAGCTTTTGCTTCAGGTGAATATGTTGGTGGTAAATATATTACAATTTTGGAAAAAAAATTATGCAAATATTTTAAAAGTAAATATGCTTTGTGTCTAAATTCTGGAACCGATGCTTTAGTAACAGCTTTAGTTGCACTGGGTGTAAAAAAAGGTGATGAAGTAATAACTGTTGCAAATTCTTTCGTTGCATCAGCTGCCGCTATTGCACATATTGGCGCTATTCCTATATTTGTTGATATTGCAAAAGATTTAAACTTAGATGTTAACAAATTGGAAAAGGCAATTACAAAAAAAACTAGAGCTATAATGCCTGTGCATCTCACGGGTAGAACATCTAATATGTACTTAATAAATAAAATTGCAAAAAAATATAAACTTAAGGTTTTAGAAGATGCTGCTCAAGCGGCTGGATCAAAAATTAAAGGCAAACTAGCAGGTACTTTTTCTGACATAGGTTGTTTTTCAACTCATCCACTTAAAAACTTTAATGCTTATGGGGATGGTGGTTTCGTAATAACAAACAATAAAACTATATACGAAAAAATAAAATTGATGAGAAATCATGGCTTAGAAAATAGAGATAGCTGTAAGAAATTTGGGTATGTATCGAGAATGGATAATATTCAGGCAGCTATTTTGATATGGAAATTAAAAAAATTACAAAAAATTATAAGTATAAGAAGAAATAATGCAAAAATATATTTTAAATATTTAAAATCAAATCAAGTTTTATTACCAGCAGAAAAAAATTATGAATTTAATACATACCATTTGTTTATAATTATTTGCAATCAAAGAAATAGATTGAGAAATCATCTCAAAAAAAAAGGTATTGAAACCTCTATTCACTATCCTATTCCAATACATTTACAAAAATGTTGTCAATATTTGAAAACAAAGAAAGGTAGCTTACCGATTACAGAAAAGCTAAGTAAAAAAATTTTATCTTTACCAATTAATCAGACTCTAAAAAAAAAAGAAATAATATGGATTTCAAATATTATTAATAATTTTTATAAAAGAAATAAGTGATTAATATTATTCAAAAATTTTAAATGATTTTAAAGAATTTATTTTTTAATTATTTATTTGTAGTCCTGTTTTTTCCTTTTTTTATAAAAATAGAATTTGACTTTTTTCAAATTTATTTAAAAGATTTATTAATTTTTTTTTTTATTTTTTTTCTAATTTATTTTCGAAAAATATTTAATGAGAAAGAAAAAATTGAAATAAAAAAAACCCTAATTTTATTATTATTAATATATATTTTTAGTATTTTTTTTATTTATCTTAAGTTATTTTTTGGTGAGCAAATTGTTTTAGAATTCAATAAAATTGAGTTTGATTTTTTTATTTCAAAATTTGTTGATTTATTCTTAAGATCAGTTTTTGTTACATTTGGAGCTATATCTTTATACTTTATATTGTGTAAAATATTGGATCAAAAAAAATTATTCAATATATTAATATATTATTATTTTGCATGTATCATTATTCTTTTAGAATTTATTTTTCATATTATTTTAAAAGAATTTTATTATGATAATTTAATAATTAATAAAATTTATAGTTTAGGCATATTTAGATCAATATTTTTAAATGGACATATAGTTACCACTATTTTTTTATCAGTGGGCTTCTTTGTGGGAATTTATTTAATTAAAAAATTAAATTATAAATCTTTAAAAATTTTAAATATTTTTCTTATTTTACCAATAATTTATAATTTTGAAACTAGATTAACAATTTTGGCATTTTTTTATATAGGCCTGATATATATTTGTCTTAGGTATTTTAATTTAAAAAAAATAAAATTAAGATATCATTTTATAATTTATACGATTTTAATTTCTTTAGTTATCATTTTTAGTGAAAGTAATAATTTAGGTATTCATCAAATTACATTTGGAAATTTAATTATAAATACAGAAAGTTTATTAGATAGAGTGAATATAAACTTAATATCTTTTTTTGCTTTTTTAAATTACCCTTTTGGGTATGGTTTTGAAATGTTTACGGCGTATTTAGACTTTTTATATATACCAAGCATTCATTTGGGAAACTACAATTACAAAGAATTATATGGAAGTTTTATTACTTTTCACAACTTTGAATATTTAAATGTTCATAGGGATTTCTCAAGATCACATGGAGGTATTTTAAATATTTTAACATCATTTGGTATATTTATTTTTCCACTTTATTATAGTTTAAGAAATTTTAATAAGATGCAAAAAAAATTTTATTATGATTTTGATTTATATATTTTAATAAAAACAAGCATATTGTTTATAATTTTAGCAAGTTTAATCAATTATACTTTCGAAATAGAAATTTTATGCATTTTAATTTCTGTTTTCTTTATAAAAATGAGGAATTTGACAAATGAAAATTAAAAATATTTATTTTTTATACGTTATTTCTTTCTTTTTTTTTATTATTTTTAATTCTCCAAAGTGTTACGAATATGAAAGATTTGAAAGTATAGATGCAATGGAAAAATATTTAAAAAATACTTCAAATTATTTTAATGATATTAAAATTACTAAGCCAAATTATTATGAGCATATTTATTTTATGAAAAAAGAAAGTATAAAATTATTTAGTGAATGCAAATTGTAAATTACGATAAAATATATTCTCAATATAATGAAAATCTTCTTAATAAACTAAGGGGTTTTTCAAATAAAGAATTATACCTAGGTGACTGGATACCAAGTGAAAATATAAATGACAGTCTTATAGATTTAATAAAAATATTTTACAATAAAGAAAAAAATACGAAAATTAAAATTATTTTTTTCAAAAAAAAAAATTTTAAAAGTGTTTTAGAATTCTACAATACAATTCAAAATCAGTGTAACGTCAAAATTGAAAAAGGTTTAAGCCTATCTTTAATAATTTCAGATATAACTGCTGATTTTTTTTCTTTATTTAAAAAAGAAAAGTACATTAAAAAAAATATTACCAAAATTAAACACTCTATTTCCAAAAAAAAAATCGATTTTTTAAAAAATATTATACAAAAAAATAAAAAGTTTAAATTTGAGATCAATAAAGAAAAATATGATTATCTAAAAAAAAAAAATATATATTTTGAAAATAAAGATTATGCTCTAATCTTAAATTTAAACAAAAATATTATAATTAATATAAATTTTTTTGTAAAAAAGAAATTATTTCTTAACAAATTTTTATTAGAAAATATTTGTTATTATTCTTTAGATAGAAATATTGATTTTTTTAAAAATGACCTACTAAATGTTTTAGAATTTAATTTACGAAATTCTAGTTTTAAAAAAAACGTAAAAGGGATTATTTCTGTATATGTTTTAACGAATAAACTTATTGAATTTAAAAATACAATATTAAAAATTTGTAACAAATTAAAAATTGATAATTTAAGAGATAAAGTTGAGAAACAAAATCAAATTTATCTTAATAAAAAATTAATTGAAGAAAAAACACAAATATTTAATAGAAAAAATAATATCACTGTTGAAGTTATGGAGATTAATAATTATTTTATAAAAATAGATATTTTAAATAATAAAAAAAAATTTATACCAAAAATAATATTTGAATATGACAAATACTTAAAAGAAACTATTAATTCAAAAATAGATGTGTATTATACAGAAAAAAAAGATTTAAATAAATTAAGAATTAAAAATTTAAAACAATGAAAGATCATCTTAATCTTATTCTGGACGGAGATAAATTGGATTGGCATAAAAAAAGGGTTGAGGCCTGGATGAATGGTGAAAGAATTGCACCAATTACTATTGATATGGCCCTAACAAGAGCATGTAATTATTCATGTGGTTTCTGTTATGCGATGTTCCAAGAGAATGATAGAAAAATAATTACTAAAAAAGTAATTTTTGATTTTTTGGAAGATGCAGCATCTATTGGTGTGAAAGGAATTAGCTTTGTATCTGATGGAGAGAGTACCATATCACCAGTTTTTATTGATGCATGTAAATACGGTCATGAGCTAGGTTTATCAATGGCTGTCGGAACTAATGCTTTTGTTTTAACCAAAGAAAGATTGTATGAAGTTCTACCTTACTTAACATATCTAAGAGTAAATTTTTCAGCTGGAGAAAAAAAAAGGTATGCTGAAATTATGGGTGTGAAAGAAAATGCCTATGACAGAGTGTGTAAAAATATCGAAGATATGGTTTTAATTAAAAAAGAGAAAAAATTAGATGTCACAATAGGTATGCAAATGGTTTTAATGCCTAAAGATGAAGATCAAATATTGCCATTTGCTAAACTTGGAAAAAAATTAAGACCCGATTACGCAGTAATAAAACATTGCTCAGATAATGAAGATGGAGGTTTGGGAATAAATTATAAAGATTATCAGAAATTATTTGGAAAACTTAAAGAAGCAGAAAGTTTAAGTGATAAAAACTACAAATGTATAGTCAAATGGTCAAAAATTGGAAATGAAGGAAAAAGATCTTATAAAAGATGCTATGGAGCGCCATTTATGTTGCAAATGTCAGGTAGTGGATTAGTTGCACCATGCGGTATGTTATTTAATGAAAAATATAAAAAATTTCATATGGGTAATATAGTAGAAAATAGATTTAAAGATATTTGGAATTCTGATCATTACTGGGAGGTCATGAATTATCTTGCTTCCCCAAACTTTAATGCCCAAAAAATGTGTGGAACTTTGTGCCTTCAACATAAAGTTAATGAGAAACTAGATAAAATCGTTAAAAATGAAAAAAAGTTAAATAGCGTAAAAGGAAAAAAACCGCTTCACGTTAATTTCATCTAGAATGTCTAATAAAGTAAGTGTTGTTACAGGTGGTGCTGGATTTATAGGAAGCCACCTGTGTGAAAAACTTTTAAAATTAGGTCATAATGTAATTGCAATTGATAACCTAGTTTGTGGACACATTAACAATCTCAACAAATGTTTTAAAAGTAAAAATTTTAAATTAATAAAATCATCTATTTTAAATCCAAAAAAAATTAAACCATATTGTAAGAAAGCAAATTACATATTTCATTTAGCTGGCATGTCAGACATAGTTCCATCAATTGTCAAACCCAAATTATATTTTGATACAAATGTAACTGGAACATTAAATATGCTTAATATTGCTAAAGAAATAAAAAATGTAAAATTTATTTATTCTGCATCGTCTTCTTGCTATGGAATACCCAAAGTCTATCCAACTAAAGAAAATTCAACAATTAGTCCGAAATACCCTTATGCTCTTACAAAATACATGGGGGAACAACTGGTTAAACACTGGTCAAATCTATATAATATTTCTTCAATATCTTTAAGATTATTTAATGTTTATGGTCCAAGAGTTAGGACGACCGGTCATTACGGAGCAATGTTTGGAGTATTTTTGGCACAAAAAGCCAATAATAAACCATTAACGGTTGTGGGAGATGGTAATCAATCGAGAGATTTTACATATGTTGATGATGTTGTTGATGCATTTATTAAAGCTTTAAAAATTACTGGTAAAAATAATTTCGATTTTTTTAATATTGGATACGGTAAACCAATAAAAATAAATCAAATTGTAAAAATTTTAAATCCAACTAAGGTTGTTCATATTCCAAGAAGAAAAGGTGAGCCAAACGTAACTCACTCGGATAATAGTAAATTCATTAAAAGAACCAAATGGAAACCCAAAATAAATATTAAAATGGGTTTATTAAAATTAATGGTTGACATTGAAAAATGGAAAAAAGCTCCAGTTTGGGATGAAAAAAAAATATATTTTTCAACAAAAGAATGGTTCAAATTTGTAAAAGATTAGTTTTTTAAGAAACATGTATTATTTTCAAAATTTTTTATTATTGTGATTTTGTTATCTAATATTGAATTACAATTTTTATAAATTAAAAAATATTTAAAGTCATATTTAGACAAATTTTCTAAATTTATGTTTTTTTCATACTCAAATATATCAGTAAATATAGGAATATTTTTAATATAAAAATATCTATAATTAGATAATATTTTTTTATCTAAATTTTCCTCAACTAAGAAATAATTATAAAAAAAATTATTAATTTGTTTATCTAAATTTCTATCAAAATTTAAAGTTGTTTTTTTTTCAAAAACTTTGAATTCAATTTCTTTTTTAGAAAGTGTTTTGTTATAAAAAGAAATGAATAAAATCCACACAACAAATAAAGAAACTAAAGATTTTTTTAAAGATATTGTGATCTGATATTTATATACAATTGAATTTATAAAATTGAATAAATTATAATAACCAAATACTATAAAGAAAAAAAATTGAAAATATAGATATCTGAACTCATTAGCAGCAAATAAAAACCAAAATATAAGCTGAGCAAAACAACTTAAAATAAAAATATTTAAAATTTTATCTTTAAAATTGTAAATTAAAATTAAAATACACGGCATAATTAATATTGATGGAAAAGTTTTAAAAGCATGTATAATTCTCGTATTTGCCTCTAAAACCAAAGGGTTTGAGCCAGCTGAAATATGAAGATCTCTATCAAATGTAATTTGTTTAAAAAGAAATATAATATTATCAATTAAATAATGATTTGAAATTTGAAAAATATAAAAAGGAGATATTAAAATTAAAGTAATTAATACAAAATAAATTTTTATTTTAAAATCAATAATTTTGTGAAAAAATTTTTTAGAAAACAAAAAATACAAAACTATAAATAATAAATTTAACCATACCCATTCTTTAATTAAAAAGCTTGATAAAAAAGCTATATAAACAAGTATTAAATTTTTCTTGTAATCATTATTTGAATTTGAAAATTCATATAACGAAATAATGAATATCATTAAAAACAGTGACATAGGTACTTCTAAATAACCTGAAAACGCTTGCCCGAATGTATTATTAAAAAGAATATTTGCAGCAAATATTGAAATAGGTGTAAATAATAAATTTTGTTTTATTATACTTAAACTTAATCCAACGAAGACAAAATATATTGAAAATAAACTAAAAATAAACAATGCCAAAAATTCAAAAAAAATAGAATTAAATAAAACATAAATTAACGAAATATTTATTGAAAAAAGATGTGGTCTTAAAAAAGCAGTTGCCGGAAAATTTCCTCTAGCATATTCTTTGGCCCACATATCATACATTTGAACAGAATCTTGATTGTCAAAAATTCTTAAATATCCAAATTTTAAACTTTTTATCTCAGATAAAAAATTTTGAATAAATAATCCAAATAACAATAAAGATACTAAGATACAAAGATAACTCAAAAATTTATCAGAATTAATTAGTTCAAAAAATTTTTGCAAAGTATCTTTATAAGAATTTAATATGTAAAGTTTAATATTTTTTCTTTCAAAGAAAAAATAAATATTAAGAATTATTAAAAAAACCCAGGCACTTACAAGATTGTATAATCCAAATACTAATAAAATAAATACTAAAAAATAGTTTATAAGGAAACTACACGCCAAAGATAATAAAATAATTGAAAATATATTTAAATTTAGTTTTAACTTTGAAATAAGTATTATTCCTGGAGTAAAAAGTAATTGTAGAAAAATAAAAGGTGCAATAAAAAATATAAATTTTTGTTCAATCATTTCTAAAAAGTGTGTATAACCTAAATTTAATTAAACCTAAAATGGTGAAAATAATATTTTTAATTTTTAATGCTTTAGATTTTCCTTTAGATTTAATAATTCTATAACCAATACAGCATAAGGTAGGATTTTCTTTTTTAACTACAATAATTAAAAGCTCAGATAAAAATCCAAATGAACTATTATTAACATTTACCAAATTTTTTTTTAGCATTCTAGATTTATATAAAACTAAACCATTATAATAAGGAAAACTAAATAAGAATAAAAAATTAATAATTTTTGTAAAAGTAAATGACATGATCCTCCTTGAAAAAGGTCTAACATTTGTATTGAGTGGATAGGGAATAATCAAATCATATTTTCCTAATTGCTTATAAACTTGAACCAACCCATCTACTGGATGTTCATCGTCACCTGGCACAAAATGAATATAATTTTTTTTAGAAATCATAAATCCATTTTTTAATGAATTTGCAAAACCTTGATTTGACCTATTACGAATTAGTTTAACCTTGGAATTTTTTTTAATAATTTCTTTTATTTTTTCTTTACCTTTGTCTTTTGAACAATCGTCAACAAATATTAATTCATAATCGTTTATATTTGATAATTTCAAACTTTTTATAATTTTTTTGTAAACCTTATCTATAACTTTTCCTTCATTAAAAAAAGGTATTACTACTGATAAAGACTTTTTCATTTAAATATATTGTGTTTTAAAATTCCTAACATTTGCTTGAACTGAATGAAAAAATGTTCAATAGATTTTAATCTTTTAAGTCTTCTAAAAATCATATATGGCCTAAAGTAAAACTCAAAATTAGCTTTTTTACGTATTAACAATAATTTTTCTGATGTAACTAGTTTTGAAGAAAAGTTAGAATTTAATGTATCCTCTAATTGTATCTCAGTAATTTTTCCATCATTTATTGCATCTTTCCTAAACGAACTACCAGGCAAAGGGGCTGCAATATTGAATGAGGCAAAATCAATCTTTATTCTTTTTGAATATTCAATTGTTTTATTAATATCCTCCTCTGTTTCATGAGGTAAGCCGATTATAAAATCTGCACAAACATTGATTCCAATTTTATCAGCATGATCAATTAACTTATCAAGAGTATCTTGAGATACTTTTCTATTATACAATGCTAATTGTTCTAAATTATAAGAGTCTATACCAACAATTATTGTGTGACAGCCTGCATGTTTCATTAAATTTAAAAATTCTGGATCATACATGCTTGGATGAAAATAACATGAAAAAGGTGTTACAAGATTTTTGTTTACAATATCCTTCAATAAATTTTTTCTCTCCAGTTTTGGGACACCGAATACTTTGTCAAAAAATTGGATTTCTTTAATACCAAGTTTTTTTATAAAGATAATTTCATTTATAATCGACTCATTAGTCCTAGAAATTGGATGCATAACTCCACTTGTGCAGTATGAACATGAATAAGTACAACCCCACATTGTTGTGATGGTTGTAAAATTTTTTGATGTTAAAAATGGCCAAGAATAATTTTTTTTAAATAATTGATGTCTTGGTATATCGCTTTCAATTAAAGAAAGTTTTTTTTTCTTATGAAAAAAAGGGTGATGTGAATAATTCATAATCACACCCTCAATTTCATTGTCTAATTCGTTAGTTTTTTTTTTAGATCTTATTTTTGAAATTTTATCTAAATTTAAATTGTAAGGCTGATATAAAATTGCGTCTGCATCTTTTTCTAAAATATCTTTCCTAAAATTTTTCTCAACAAAAACATCTCCTAGAACAACTATTGTAGTATCTTTAAATATAGATCTTATTTTTTCAAAATATTTTATATCAGAATAATAACATGTTGATCCTGTTGAAAAAAATATAAGATTTGGATCTTTTAATTTTAGATCATTTAATTTATTAAAAAAAATCTCATCATTAAGCTGGTCACACGTTCCATCAATTAAAAATGCTTTGTCATTTGATTTTAAATAAGAAGAAATAATTAAATAATCATTTGGTTGCCAAAGATAATTAGCTTTGGCTTCATGTGAACAATCTATCAATCTCACAAATTGTTTGCTTTGTTCTGAGGGTGGTATAATAAATAAACAATTTATACTCATATAATGTCAAAATAAATGATACTTCAAATAACTCACTATATACTATTAGTCGAAAGTAAAAATAAATAAAAATGAAAGACTCTATAAAAAAAATTTTTACAATTACCTTTTCTTTTTATTTCGCCATTTTTATTGTCAATTTTTTTTGGGAACGTTTAGAGACGAGTGGTATAAACAGAATATTAAAAAAAAATTATTATAATGCTATTAATAAATTTGAGAATTCAAAAAAAATATCAGGTCTAAATTATATTATAACAATTGATCATCAAAATTTTTTGTTTTTTAAGGACAAAATAAACAAATTTCAAATTTATCCATTGAGTAGTTTTTCAAATAAAAAAGTTTTTTTATGTAACGAACATGGTGAAAATGTTTACATTAAAACAGATAAGTATGGATTTAGAAATTCAAACTATAGTTATAAAAATTTTGATACCTATTTAATAGGAGATAGTTTTGGATTAGGAATTTGTCATTCTGATGAAGATTTTTTTGTAAATAAAATGTCAAATAAAATTATTAATCTTTCGCAAGGTGGCACTTCTGTAAAAGTTCAATCGGCTATTTTACGTGAATTTGCAAATTTCAAGGAAAATACAAAACTTCTTTGGCTATTTTATTTGGGAAATGATTTAGATGAATTAAAAATAGAAATGTTAAATCCACATTTAAAAAAATATGATAATTGGGATTACTATCAAAGTTTATCTAATAAAAATATTATTAAAGATAAAATGCTCCATGAAATTAATCAAATCAAAACTACCAAGGGATTAGAGAACAACACTTTTAACGGTTTGGAGAAGAAAAGTTTAGAAGAAAAATATTTCCTTAAAAAGAATCACAATTTTTTAAAACTTGTTAAAATTAATTTTGTAAGAAATAAAATTTATCAAAAATTTTTTAGATTGTATCCTAGAGTAATAATTGATGAATATTTGAAAACAATTATAGAAACGAAAAATAAATTAAATATCAAAGATTTAACGGTAATAATTTTACCTGATAGCAGAGTATTTAATTATAAACATTACAGAAAACTTTATGAAATCGACTATATAAAAAAAAGACTAAATTCTAATGACATAAAAACAATTGATTTACCAATTTTTTTTGAAAAGTATAAATTTTTTGATTTTTTTGATAGTAGCCGAACACACTATAATAAAAATGGAAACAGAATAATTGGTGAAAAAATTAATTTCTGTTTAAAGTCTAACCAATACCTAGATTGTAAATAAAATTTTTTTCAGTGCATAAATCAAGCCAATTGAGCTATTAGTACTGGTCAGCTGCACGCATTACTGCGCTTCCACACCCAGCCTATCAACGT
>MDSZ01258396.1_pt1 | contig 11666 bp, 6 predicted proteins | sample 811201 | NCBI WGS metagenome assembly MDSZ01 (sample SAMN05326647, study PRJNA326480) | marine metagenome | isolation source: seawater | place: Indian Ocean: North | collected 2010 | reverse complement strand
CTTCCCACTACATCATGACCGTGAAAGGTCCACCCTTTGGAAGTACTTAATCGACGAGTGCGCGGCTTGGCTATATCGTGAACAAGAGCAGCAAATCTAAGATCAGGTTTATCTGTCAGTTTGGCGATATTATCCACAACCTGGAGTGTATGATAAAAAATATCCTTATGGTGCCACTCCTTCGGCTGCTCAAGACCTACCATTGCAGCTATTTCCGGAAACACAATCTCCAACAATCCAACCTGTTGTAATAAGTCCAGCCCGATGGACGGAACGGGAGTGTTAAGAATTTTATAGAACTCATTGGTTATACGTTCAGCAGAGACAATCTCCATCCGTTTAGCTTGACGTATAATACTTTCAGCTACCGGTTTGTCGATCTGAAAATCTAGCTGTGCTGCAAAGCGAACAGCCCGGAGCATCCGCAACGGATCATCAGAGAAAGTCGTATCCGGATCGAGAGGTGTCCGTAAAAGACGCTTCTGCAGATCACGCACTCCACCGTAAGGATCTGACAGTTCGCCCGAACTGTCATCACAAAGTGAAATAGCCATTGCATTGACGGTAAAGTCTCGACGGGAAAGATCCATCTCCAGATTTGCAGAATTCACTTCTGGTTTGCGTGAGTCACTTTCGTACGTTTCCACTCTTGCAGAAGCGACTTCGATAATTCCATCTTCGCTATGAATCTGTGCAGTTCCAAATTTCTCGAAAGGCACCACTGTTTTGATCTTCAACTTTTTTGCGAGTTTTCTAGCAAAACTGATGCCATCGCCAACTACCATCAGATCCACATCTGAGAGTTGACGGTCCAGCATTATGTCGCGGACATAGCCACCAACAACATGAACTTCCACAGATTCTTCAGATGCTACAGCACTTGCAGCGCGGAAAAGCTTGGAGTTTTCTTTATCCTGATCCAACAGTTTTACGATATTAGTCATAACAAAATTTACAAAAGAGCGGTCTCACTTCCCTGTGATAACTCCACCGATTCCTCTTGAGTGTAGTCTCATTTCTCAATACTTTCCCAGTGATGTTTCTACAAAAAACAGCTATTCTCCTTCTTCCGGGCATGATTGCGGCTCAGTTCGTTACCGTATCAATTTCGGTAGACGACAGTCAGATGAAGGAAAACGACCGGCGAGTTACCCAGGGAATAGACGAGCAAATTCAATACTTTTTTGAATCCACAGTGTGGGATGATGAATACAGCGACCTAGAAATTCCGCTGACGGTTCAGCTCTTCTTCCAATCCGTGGCTGATAAAGGGGGACAGCGGCTTTACGGTGTACAGTGTCTTTTTGCAAACGGCAGTGACCAGAGATATTTTGCCAAGAGTGCACAGTTCCCCTATTCACAGGGCCAGGGAGTCTCTTACTCATCGGTGATTTTCGATCCTCTGGCGAGTTTCCTGGAGTTCTACGGTGTTCTTATTTTGGCAGGCGAAACAGATACATACGATATTCTGGGTGGTACACGTTTTTACGAACGAGCTCGAGATATAGCTCTCCGCGGGATGTCATCCCAGTACACACGCGGATGGCGACAGAGAAGCGAGGTTGTTAATATCATAAGTAAGAATAAACCCCTTCGGACAGCCAAATTCCATCTTTTTGACGGGTTAGCGTATTTAGATGAAGGCGATCCTGTAAACGCATCCGCGGCCTTCGATAAAATGCTGGATAATCTGGAAGAAAACTACAGGCAGGCACCCCGGGAACACTACAGCTCAATATTTCTGGATGCCCATGCCCGGGACATCGCCTTATTACCTCCATATCTACCCAACCGAAAGAAAGTTATTAAAACGATGATTTCCCTCGACCCTGATAACGAAGAAACGTATCGTCAGGGATTGGGGATCAAGTCCCGATAACGACGCTTGCGACGCAGGTAATAGTCGAAAACCACACTCCCTGAGTAAAACTTCCCCATCATCTCTTTGTCGCTGAGCTTCCGGAGTAAGTGTACTCTACGGCGGCGGCGGGCAATTAATCGTGGGTGAATAACTATCCAACCCAGCGATTTAAAAACTGCCAACACATGAGGAAAATCAAAGAGAGCGACAGCATAAAGTGCTGCCACAAACTCAAGTACAAACCGGATGGGGAACAGATAGAGAGTCAAAGGAAGATTGTAATTTGAGAGCAGCATCAGGAGCGAGTTCCTGTGATTGAGATATTTCTTCCGCGGAGATTCCATGGGGAGAGTGGCTGCATTCCGGTGATACACTACAGATTGCGGAGCTGCCTTTATAGTGTATCCCATGAGGTGGATCCGCCATTGAAGATCAATTTCTTCCTGATGGGCGAAGAAGCTCTCGTCGAATCCTCCGCTATCTTCAAAAACTGACTTTCTCACAAGAAATGCTGTCCCTGAAGCCCAAAATATTTCGGCAGCAATATCATACTGCTCTTCATCTTCTTCAAGCTCGAAAAAAACACGTCCCCTGACAAACGGAAAACAGAGAATATCAAGGGCTCCTCCGGCTCCTCCGGCGTAGTCAAACTTATTTCGTTCAAAATAGTTGAGTATTTTCGGCTGGACTGCCGCTACTGACTCATCTACTTCCACGGATTCTACAAGCGGTTCAATCCATCCTGGCTCATGAACTGTATCGTTGTTCAGGAACAGCAGGAACTTACCTTTAGCCACTTCTGCACCCCGGTTACATCCTCCAGCATAACCGTGATTTTCACCACAGCGTACCAAATTAACATTGGGATGATGTTCAGTTACCCAATCGGGACTGCCGTCCGAGGAAGCGTTGTCCACAACAACAATCTCGAGATTGGGATAAGTGGATTTAGTGAGGGAATCTAGACAGTCAGAGAGAATCTCGATCCCATTCCAATGGGGAATAATGACAGAGACCCGGGCGGTGTCTCCCATTTTAAGATCCGGGGGTTAATTCCCTGCGGAATTCATCAATCTGATTCAACCGGTAGCGACAGGTGGATAATATTTGCTGAGCTCGCTCATCATTTGGATTAACCTGTACTTTTTTTTGTAGCAGTAGAATTGCTGCATTATATTTCCCAGCCGCCTTATCAAATTGACTTAATTTAAGATAAACTTCACCCGCCTGATAAAACCGAGTCGGATCATTGGGATACCACTTGTTTTCTTTTTCCAAGATAGAAGCAGCCTTTAACCGGGCATCCACGCTTAATGAAGTATCACCTGTAACGGAATATATCTCCCCGATTTTTTCTAACATAAGTGGGCTCAAAACAGGTATGACGGATTCTGGCATAAGCTTCTCCATCATTTCCAAGTGATCTCGTGCAGCTTGAGCATGACTATCTTCGCTTAAATCCACAGTATCACCAGCTGTACCGGCTAAAGGAATCTTCTGTGCTTCTACCTCGGCCATTTGGATAAATGAGTGACGCCAATTCTGTGTCAGCTTAATATCCGTGGTCCCATTGTAATAAACATTCGGATTATCAAGGTTTCGATATTTGTAGCCAACCTTATAATCTCGGCTCCAGTCATCATCCACAACGGTTGTCAAATTTTCTTTGATTTTTTTGTAGTTAAAACTTCCTCCCGGACGGGAGCCGACACGAAAAGCCAACCCTTCCATTTTAAGATATCTGTCTAGACTAATCATATTGCTCGGAGATACCGTAGAAGCAAAATAAATCGGGTATTTCCACCTTCCATTCTCGTCCACCTCCTCGGCACTTTCATTTAGGATGTGAACAACCATAAGGTCCTGAACGCGGATTCCCCTTTTGCCAGAAAAGGTAGGTTGCATTGTCCACGATATCACTTGGTTACCAGTTCCCACAGGGATGTCAATTTTCGTATCCTGCCACGGAAGCGCACCTAAATAAACCGGCACATCTCTTAGGTTTTTTCCTGATTCGTAAGGTACAATGTTGTATTCAAGTACATCATATTCTATTCCGATAACATCTGATCTTCTGAATCTTTCTTTCCCATCTTTCAGACGATTATTATTGATAACCTTTAGACCAAATTTTTGAAGTTCGTTTGATATTTCATCAGATTTATCGTCTACTGGGAATTCTTCAAACACAAGTGTAAAGTTTTCCTCAATATTTCGCTTACCGTCACCCTTTAATTCAATTTTGCCGGAGACATAATACTGTTTCTCCATCAAATCGCTGATCTTCATTGGAACTTCCGGCCTGTGAAGTTTTTCATCAGCAATAATTTGTTCATCCGTCAGATTAATAAACCGTTCACCTTCCGGACGAGAATCCCGCAACTGTCGGATATACCACGGTGTGTTAAGGAGACTTAGATTTGCCACAGTAACATCTGTCCGGATTCCTTCTACCTCCTGCAGATACCATAATGGGAAGGTATCGTTATCACCGTTAGTAAAGATGATGCCGTTAGGTTCGCACGTCTGAAGAATATTGTAAGAGTAATCCCACGGAAGGTAGTTTCCTGTGCGATCATGAGTGTGATAATTGGCGAAAAGCATTACTCCTGGCACCACGATAAGCAGAGCCACACCAGTTCCCAAAGCAGCATGGATACGGAAGGACTTCTCACGAAATATAGTAAGTATTCGTTCGAAGATGGCAGAAGCTCCAATACCGACCCAGATGGCAAAAGCAAAAAAGCTCCCTACATAGGAATAGTCTCGTTCCCGTGGCTGTGGGTCAGGTTGGTTCAAGTAGAAAACAATTGCTATGCCTGTCAGAATAAACAGTGCCAAAACAGATAGGGCTTGATACTGATCACGATTGAAATGGTACACCATTCCTACCACGCCCAATAAAAAAGCGAGGGGAATTCCAAACTGGAACCAATCCACGCCGTCCTCATTCGGCTTGGCTTCAAACGTGCTCACTCCGCTTTCGGTGGACGGTCCTCGTCCAGCGAACTGCCATAGGAAATACCGCCAGTACATCTTGTTGACCTGATATCGCCAAAAGTAATCGGAATCAGAGGAATAATTCTGGTAGTTTTTTATATGACTGCCTTGTCGGGAACCTCTTCGCGGGAACAGTTTATTATCATCAATTCTTCCCGAAAGATTATTGAAAGTTGCACCCTTGAACAGATCTGTATTTCCGTATTGCTCCCGCTCCAAATAGCTTATGGCTGCCTGAACAGTCTCGGGATCATTTTCATCAATGGTAGGATTCTGAGATGACCTGATAAAAATTATCTCATAAGATGAATAACCGATGACAATCAAAAGGAGCGAGGCAGCCCCCAGTCGAATAATATTTTTCCGAGATGAACTAATTCCTCCGGCATAAGCAAATATTCCAACCAAAATTATTATTCCAAAAAGCAATACTGAACCAATTACAATATTGGCTTCATTCGTTCCCATAATCTTGGAAAATGTAACGGCTATTTTAGGCAGGCCTTTAATGACTCCGAGATAAATGATGAGAAATATGGCGAGAACAATACCCATAATAGAAATAAAAGAGAGCCAACTAAAATTCCGTTTACGGAAATAGATGATCATTGCCATGAATGGGATTGCGAGCAAATTCAGCAAATGAACACCGGTAGAGAGCCCTAACACGTACGCAATAATCAAAATATATCGCTCGCTTCCCGCCTCATCAGCTCGCTCTGCCCAATGAAGTACCAACCAAACTACAAGTGCTGTGGAGAGTGTACTAACGGCATAGACTTCCGCCTCCACGGCATTAAACCAGTGGCTATCAGTAAAAGCGAAAACAAGCGCACCGATTACTCCTCCTCCGAATGCGATAATTTTATCTTCCACGCTCTTGATATGACCTCGCCAATGCCGGACAAACTGCACAATAATCAGATAGAGGAGCATGATCGCCAAGGCACTGGTAATAACCGAAATCATGTTCATTCTGTAAGCGATATCGCCGGGGATTGGCAAGAAAGAGAAGAATCGTCCCAGAATCAAGAAGAGCGGTGCACCGGGAGGATGAGGAACTCCCAATCTGTACGACGTAGCAATGAACTCTCCGCAATCCCAAAACGAAACGGTGGGAGCCATTGTGGAAAAGTAAACCAGAAAGCTGGCAAGAAATACAAATCCCGCCAGAAGACGGTTAAGACGCTCAGGTGACATTACTTCTCCTGAGTCTCCTCTTCGCTTGAATTATCGACTGGCTCATCAGATTCTTCAGGCTCATTTTCTGCTTCTTCAGAAGATTCTTCCTCAGGTTCGGGATCCGGCTTCTTCTGCTCTTCAACAAAGTTGAGTTTTAGATCACCTAAAGTGGACTGGAGGAAAGTCTTTTCAGCTTCATTTAATTTTTCACTCATTCGACGCTGAATCATATCCAGCATATCAATGGCATAAGAAGCCTGTCCAAGATTGCGCTCAATTCTGTCGGACATGGGATTTTTTATTTTCCCCATCGCTATCCAGGCACTGCTGGCAAAAGAGGATACTAATCCTGCTAACAGCTGTTCATCTTTATTTAACGTATCATTAGTCATTATTATCTCCTAAGAAATGTTAACGTACTCAAGCATTTGTTGATAATCATGCAGAAAACGACTTCTGATTCCTGCATGTTCCTGTTTCTTTAACTGTGGATCGTGATCAACTAACTCAAATGCAGACTTCCGGGCTTCCGTTATAATATCTCCGTCGTTTATCAGATCAGCAATTTTCCATTTCATGAAACCATGCTGGCGGGTACCATAGAACTCTCCAGGGCCGCGCAATTTAAGGTCTTCATCAGAAATATCAAATCCGTTCGTTGTGCTGGCAATAATGTCAAGTCTCCGACGAGCAGTAGTTGTCATTCCGCGTTGAATCAAGATACAGTACCCTTTTTCTGTCCCTCTGCCAATACGCCCACGAAGTTGATGAAGCTGGGTCAATCCAAACCTCTCGGCATTTTCAATAAGCATCACGGTAGCATTTGGTACGTCAATGCCGACTTCTATCACAGTGGTTGACACAAGAATTTGAATCTCGTTCCTGCCGAACGCATCCATGACGGCATCCTTTTCATCTTTTTTCATCCGACCGTGAATAAGTTCGAGTTTCAATTTCGGAAATACCTTCTTGGACAGAATATCGTACCCTTCTTTCACCGCCTTCAGATCGAGTTTCTCTGATTCTTCAATGAGCGGATAGACAATCATACATTGATTACCTTTCGCTACCTGATCACGAATAAACTGATAGACTTTCGTGATTTTATCTTCTGTTACTACTTTTGTAGTCACTGGAATTCTATTCTTTGGCATTTCATCAATTACGGATAAGTCCAAATCACCATGGTAAGTAATGGCAAGCGTTCTAGGGATTGGTGTGGCAGTCATCACCAGCATATCCGGATTCATCCCTTTCTGCGCAAGAGCGCCTCTCTGGACGACGCCGAACCTGTGCTGTTCATCAACGATTGCCAGTCCAAGATCCGCGAACTCTACATCCTCCTGGATCAGCGCATGCGTTCCCACAACAACTTGAATGTTTCTGTTCTTCACTCCTTCCAGAATTTTTCTTCTCTCTTTAGCGGGTTGATTCCCGACCAGTATGGCTGTTGTGATTTGTGCATGATCGAGATATTTACGAAAAACATTATAATGCTGATGAGCGAGAATTTCTGTCGGCGCCATGATTGCTGCCTGAACTCCGTTCCCCACTGCGATAGCAACAGCGAGAATTGAAACTATAGTTTTACCTGATCCTACATCACCCTGCAGCAATCTATTCATGACATTCGAAGATGCCATATCCTCTTTAATCTGCTTCAGCACCCTTTTCTGAGCACCTGTCAGTTCAAAATCCAGAGAATCATAAATTAATTTTATGTACGGACCTGTTTTCGAAAGTGAACGACCCTTGGCTTCAGTAATCCCCACTTTTCGCAGAGCCATAAGAAGTTGGAGAAAGAAATGTTCATCAAACTTTAAGCGGCATCTAGCCTCGGATAACTGCTCAAGATCTGCAGCAAAATGAATGATTTCAATGGATTCGCCCAGAGGGAGATATTTGAGACTTTTTCTTAGGTCATCAGGAAGAAAATCGTCACTTTCGCTGCCAAACTGCTTTAATGCTCCCTTTATGATACGGCGAAAACCACGGCTGTCAAGTCCTACGGACTTCAGCTTTTGCCCGGACGGATAGAGCGGAATTACCGCACCAGTATTTAGGGGCTCACGTTCATCTTCACCTAATTTATCGTATTCAGGATGAACAAGTTGATAACCGTTATAAAATTCCACCTTCCCGTGAAAAGCGACTTGATCTCCAACGGTGAAAGCCTTCTGAACATACTGGATACCGTTGAACCATATACAGTTAAGCATGCCGGTTCCATCACTTACGATAAGTTGGAAATATTTCCGTTTACGGGCTTTTCGCACTCCAGCTGCTTCCACTTTCGCCACCACTGTCGCCGTACTGTCTTTCTGAAGGTCGCGAATAGAAGTGATGGAAGTCCGGTCAAGGTGCCGCCGGGGAAAATAGTAGAGTAAATCCCTAACTGTCTCGACTCCAACTTCAGCCAACACTTCTGCTTTTTGGGGACCTACGCCCTTTACAAATTGTACAGACGTAGTAAGAGAGGATTCTGAGGAGTTAGTCAAGAGAGATTAAACACGTTAAGCGCATTCCCGATAATCAGACGATTGATCGGGAAGTACTGATTACTTCCAGTTCTTTTTATAAGTATAGGATATGGTCTCTTCATTACCAGGCTGAACCTTGAGTTCAAATACTATTGTCTGAGCATCCACTTTGTGATACGTGTGAGTCGGTTCCCGAATGACCCATTCTCCGTAAATGTGTTCAGTTACTTTGACAGATACAATATCCTCTCTATCATTGGTAATCACGATTTTAATGACCGCTTCTTCACTCTTGGTGAGACGTTCGTAATTGATGACTTTTCTCTCACCACGAACCTTGTTGGCACGACCGGCGATTATCTCTGCTTCTTCTCCATTAGGGATTTGGTTGAGTTTGTCCTCTCCGATGAACTCGAGTGAACCGTCACTGCCGGTTTGGTAAATCTGAAATAGACCGGCAGGTATCGTCCCGCCGGTTTCATTTGGAAAAGATAATTCTACTATCAACGGTTCCTCAGCAGAACCCCGCTCGCGATTCTCGAAAAGATATGTCCTTTCAAACTTAATGTCCTTCTCCGGTCGAAAGTCAACTGTAACTGACTCATTTTTTGGGAGGGAAATGGACTGGTTAAGTCCATACACTTCATAGTCGCCTAATTCAGCGGCTTCGAAAGATGGTGCTCCGGCATCAGCTTTTGCCATTCTATGTACTTCCGGTCTGGGAGGTTCACTTTTGGATACCCGGTGAAGTTTACCTTCTATCAATGTAAGATTTACTTTTTCGAATGAAAGAGTCGTTTTATTGTGTATCATAGCTGAAGATTTCAGACGACCGCTAGTCTCTTTGGAATTGATCACAAAACGGTAGATTGCATCCCAGTCCAATCCCCTCGTTACATAAGTCAACCTGCCGTTAACCTTGCCGGAAGCTTTGGAATTCACCTTCCATGAAAGTTCAGGCTTCAGTGCTCCGATAGACTCACCATCAGCCAGCGAAATGGCTACAACTTCTTCAGTATTGAACATCTTTACGGTACCTTTTTTGCTGACCGTCAGCCAGTTTCCCTCCAGATCAAGGAGTGTCCCCTTATACGGTTTCCCTTCAGAAGGGGTAACTGAAACCTGCTGTCCTAAATGATCTTTGAGATAACTGGATGAAGTAAAAACATCGTAGTTATAGCGCTGAAAATAGACCTCTGCTCCTTCAAAAAATAAAAAGGGTGAATTGCTCTCCATCTGATCCGGAATACCGACATATTTCACCAGGTTAATCCCACTTTTAAGCTGGTAAACAACCGGCTGTTTTACAAGTCCGTATCCATCTTTATAAAGAGTTAAGTCAGCGTTACGGGATTGAGGTATCACCGCAGAACATAATATCAATATTAGTACAGCTTTTTTCATTTTAATATCTCGTAGTTTTGTTGGAGTTTTTCCAGGGTTAACGTCATGTCTGACAGTTTTTTCTTCTCTTTTTCCACCACTTCAGAAGGTGCTTTTTTCACGAAATTATCATTATGTAATTTAGCCGATATCTTGCTAAGACGAAGTTGTAATCTATCAATTTCATTCGACAATCTGTGACGTTCTTTATCTAAATCGATAAGACCTTCCAGAGGAATAAACAGCTCCATTTTTTCCACCACAATGGCAGCCGAATGAGGTGGACGTTCGAGGTCGGAACCATGATTAAAATTTTCTACTCTTGCAAGATCACTGATGATAATCTGGTTTGAAGCGATGAACTCTGCCTCTCCATCGTTAGTACGGATAATAACGTCTGCTTTACTGGATGGTGGTACACCCATTTCAGATCGTATCGTTCTTACTCCCGTAATCAAACTCTGCAAACTCGATAATTCTTTTTCCGCATTTTCATCCAGCCATTTACTATCACTCAACGGCCAAGAAGCTACGATAAGGTCATATTCTTCCTCTAGATCAGGTGCAACAGATTCAAATTTCTGCCACAACTCCTCAGTGATGAAGGGTGAAAATGGATGGAGCATCTTGACCACAGATTTGAGCACATAAGTTGCCACACTGATGGCCGTTTGCTTCCTAAGATCATCTTCACCATAAAGCCGGGATTTGATGATCTCGACGTACCAATCACAAAAGTCTGACCAAGTGAAATCATAAATCTTTTTTGCGATGTCATTAAAGCGATAAGCTGAGAAAAGTCTATCTACATCTGAAATTGTCCGGTTCAATCTACTGAGAATCCACCTGTCTGAAGTTTCCAGTCTGTCACTTTCTATATCATCAATGGAAACTGCAGTCGTTTCTCCTGAGCACATTAACACAAATCGTGATGCGTTCCACAGCTTATTCATGAAGTTTCGGCCCACTTCCATCCGATCATCGGAAAAGAGAATATCCTGACCTTGCGGAGCGATAAGCATCATACCGAAACGAACGGCATCAGCGCCGTAACTGTCCATGAGTTTTAATGGATCGGGAGAATTCCCCAGCGACTTGCTCATCTTTCTCCCCTGCATATCACGAACCATACCAGTGAAATAGACATTTCGAAACGGTACTTCTCGTTTGAACTCTTTACTTGCCATAATCATCCGCGCCACCCAGAAAAAGATGATGTCCGGACCGGTAACAAGATCATCAGTAGGGTGGAAATAGTCGAGCTCTTTGCTTTCATCCGGCCACGTGTGAACTGCCATGGGCCAGAGCCACGAACTTGCCCAGGTATCGAGAACGTCAGGATCCTGAACCAAATCCTTAGAACCACATGCTGGGCATTCAGTCGGAGTCTCTAAGGAGACAATTGGTTTCTTACAGTCCAATTGACATTCGTCCATATCATTTCCACGACAGTACCAGACAGGGATTCGATGTCCCCACCAAAGCTGGCGGCTGATGCACCAATCACGGATGTTGGCCATCCAATGCTCATAAGTCTTCACCCAGTGATCAGGATAAAACTTTATCTCACCGTTCCTGACTGCTTCTAATGCCGGTTTGACCAAATCTTCCATTTTCATGAACCACTGCTCGGAAAGATACGGTTCGATAGGGACCCCACCGCGCTGGGAGTAGCCGATGTTATTAGTATAATCTTCAATTTTATCCAATAAATTTTCTTCTTTAAAACGAGAAACCACTCTTTCCCGAGCCTCAAAGCG
>MDSZ01046523.1_pt1 | contig 11667 bp, 12 predicted proteins | sample 811201 | NCBI WGS metagenome assembly MDSZ01 (sample SAMN05326647, study PRJNA326480) | marine metagenome | isolation source: seawater | place: Indian Ocean: North | collected 2010 | reverse complement strand
CCTCCACCACTTTGTATATGTAATGAAATAAATGGATTTAAGTCAGGATATATAACCTTCTGATGTTTTGCTTTTATATCTAAGTCACTTAACGCCATCGTTAATTGCATGCATGATTCGTCAGTTACTGCTCCATAGAAATGTAACGATAAAGGCTCTACAACCGAATGTTCTTTTGGCTGCTCATCAGCTTTAACAGGTAATGATATAGCAGTAGTAGTTAGTGCAGTAGATGCTGTGATGGCTTTTCGTCTACACATAGACTTATTAGTAGAAAATCCGTTTATTCCTAAAATTAATATAAGTTTTAATATTTTGACAAACATTATATTATATAAATATAATATTATTGTTTTCCTAAATTAATTAGATGTAAAATAGTGCTCTTAAGATTGTCGTAAAAACTATTAAATTCAGTATATATATATTTTTTTTTAAGCGCATATTTTTTAACTATTATAGAAAGCTCTTTATATTTTGTGTGATGATATCTTGGGAATAAATGATGTTCTATTTGATAATTTAATCCACCATTTAGATGTGTTAAAATATTAGATTTAAAATTTGATGAAGTCAGTAATTGATTATTTAAAAATGATGTTTCTGTATTTTTATTACTATTTTTAACATCTTGATAGTTATGACTTAATATAAAAAATAAAGCTAAATATCCTCCAGTAATCATTATAGGTATCTGTGTTTTAACTAAGCCTATAATTGTGTAATCAAATGGTTTAATAATATTTAAATAAATGAATAAACATTTGCTAATAAAATCGAAAATATATCTATTTTTTAAACATTCATATGTTTCTATTATAAGTATTTGATAGGAAAATAGAGGAATACCTATCAATGTATATATATGCTGAAAACATTGAAATGAATATTTATTAGAGTATTTATTTAGTCTAATAATTTCTTTTCCATCTGTATCAGGATCTTTACCTAATATATTAGTATATATATGATGTTTAACCATATGCTGTGTAATCCATGCTTTTCTGCTTCCACCTATTAGATTTTGAGTTAAACCAAATATTGTATTTATAGTTTTACTATTAGACAATGAACCATGATTTGCATCATGTTGTATATTTAATCCGATTAATGCATTTATGTAAGCCAATATTAAGGATAATTTAAAAGACCATTTAATAAAATGTAGATAGTAATTTATGTAAAAATTTGAAAACAATAATAAAAATAATTTAATCCAATAATGAAATTTAGGTTTAGATGTTATTTTAGAGTCTTTTACAACTTGTATTAATTCTAAATAATTACTGTAAGATTCTTGTGATTTATTAATTATTTCATTAGTTAATTTATTATCATAATTAGATATTCTATATAATTTATATTTATTATGTGGAAATGTTCTACTATGATTCGATACAAAAGCCATAGTTAAATCATTATCATGTTTTGAAAACAATTCAATAATATCATTACCACCTGGGTGTTCAAACTTAGATAAATCATAACTTATATTATCAACTACAATCATATATTATTTAATTATTTATTTTTAAATAATTAGGCACATAATTCATATAATTTGTAAATAATATAATTAACGATGATTGATATGATACACATAACCATGCATATTTATTAGGTAAGTATGTCTCCCATGATGGATAAATAAATATTATTATTATACCATGAATTAAACACATATAAAATTGTGTTATTTGCCACATAGTTAATAATTTTTTAAAAGGATTTTTAATTTTAAAAGATGTTAATAAATAATGTGAATACATTAAAGTATGTGTTAATGAATTTATCCAAGCACCAAATGTAACGGTGCCATTACCATGTCCATTGAACAACATGAATCCCCAAACAGCAACTATAGAACTATGGTGATATACATGTAATAATGATAATTGATATGTTTTTTTCCTTTTAATTATTATATAAGTATCAATCCAATCAAAATATTTAGATAAATAATGTATTGTTGTAAACCATTCCAATCTGTTAGTATATTCTATGTTAATTCCAAATGGATTATATATCCCTTGTGATATTACAGGATATAATCCATAAGTCATGTAAGAACATAATATAATTTGTAGTATGTTATACAAACGTACATAATTAATGATGTTTGTATCATTGTTAATGATATTTGCATCCTGATTATACTTTATTTGTTTAATATTATTAATTATATAATTAATGTATAAAATGGGTGCAATTGTAAATATAAAAGGATTATATACTATTGGAATATACATTATTATTGATATAATAATGTATATTTATATAGTTTATTAATATTATCTATGCCGAACACATTTCACAAGGACCCTCTTCTTGTGAAGAGGTGTTCTTTGGTTGAATGGTAAATTGCTGTGGTTGATGACGCGGCTTTCTTCTAAGGTAGTAAATACCAGATTTTAACCCTTGTTCCCAACTATAAAAATGCATTGATGTTAAAATTTTGTAATTAGGTTCTTCTACCCACAAATTCAAACTTTGGCTTTGACAAACAAACGCGCCTCTGTCTTTTGACATATTTATCAGGTGTTTCATCGGAATTTCCCACACTATTTTATATTTATCTTTAATGTGTTGCGATAAACCATTCAATTCTTGTATACTTCCTTTATTTGCTATAATATTTTGTTTTACATCCTCGCTCCAAACACCTAATTCTATCAATTCCCTAATTAAATGTTTGTTAATTATTATAAACTCTCCCGCAAGTGTTCTTCTTGTATATATATTACTTGTAAAAGGTTCAAAACATTCATTGTTTCCCAATATTTGTGATGTTGACGCAGTCGGCATTGGGGCCAACAATAGCGAATTTCTTGCTCCATGTTTTATAACATCCTTTCTAAGTTTTTTCCAATCATATCGATCGCTAGGTTTTACATTCCATAAATCAAACTGAAATTTACCGGTTGATAAAGGAGAACCATCAAAAGTTTCATATTTTCCATGTTTCTTAGCCAATTCTATACTCTCTTCCATTGCGCCATAATAAATTGTTTCGAATATTTTCTTATTGGTTTCACTTGCTTCTGCACTATGATATGGTATATCCATCAATATAAAAGCATCAGCTAAACCTTGCACACCTATACCTATAGGTCTATGTCTCATATTACTTCTACGTGTTTTTTCGGTAGGGTAATAATTAATATCTATTATGTTATTTAAATTCCTCGTTACAACTTTTGTAACTTCAAGTAATTTATCATAATTAAAAGATTTATCTATATTTACAAACATAGATAATGCTATACTAGCTAAATTACATACTGCTGTTTCGTTTTTATCACTATACTCTATAATTTCTACACAAAGATTTGAACTTTTAATAGTACCCAAATTTTGTTGGTTAGACTTTTTATTCGCCGAATCTTTATATAAAAGATATGGCGTACCAGTTTCCATTTGTGCATCTAATATTTTAAACCAAAGATCACGAGCTTTTATTTGTTTAATTGCTTTACCAGATTTTTCACATTCTATATAATATTCTTTATATTCTTCACCACATAATTCACTTAATTTTGGACATGTATTTGGACAAAACAATGACCACATATCATCACTTTTAACTCTTTCCATAAACAAATCTGGAACCCATAAACCATAGAATAAATCGCGTGCTCTAGCATTCTCATCTCCAGTATTTTTTTTTAAATCTAACCAAGCTTCGATATCACCATGATCTGGAGATAAATATATTGCAAAAGAACCATTTCTCTTTGAACCACCTTGATCCACATATCTTGCTGTTTCATTAAAATTTCTTAACATAGGAATAATACCACTACTAGTACCATTTGTACCATGAATATGTGATCCAGCAGCACGCACATTATGTATATGTAATCCTATTCCTCCAGCATACTTGGATATTAACGCACAATCTTTCAATGTATTGTAAATACCCTCAATACTATCTTCTTCCATTCCAATTAAATAACATGAACTCAATTGTGGTCTTGGAGTACCAGCATTAAATAATGTAGGTGTTGCATGTGTAAAATATTTTTGAGACATAAGTTCATATGTTTCTTTTACTGCTTCTAAATTTTCACCATGTAAACAAATAGCAACTCTCATCCACATATGTTGTGGTCTTTCTACAACTAGTTTATCAATACTCATTAAATATGCTCTTTCAAGTGTCTTAAATCCAAAATAATCTATATCAAAATCTCTACTATAATTTATCATTTCATCATACTTTGCAGCATTTTTTAATACATTGTTATAAAAAACTTCAGATAACAGAGGCTTAGTATTATTTGTTTTTTTATCAAAATAATTATATAATAATTCCATTGTTTTAGAGAAACTATTAAGGGTATTTTTATGATTGTTTGATACAACAACTCTACTCGCCAATGTTCCATAATCTGGATGTATTGTGATTTGACTTGCACAATGTTGTGCTGTAAGTTCATCTATCTTTTTAGTTTCTATACCATCATAAAGCTGTTCGATAATTCTCATAACAAGAGATGTATAATTTAAATTAATACCAACTTCTTCTCCTAATTTTTTAACTCTTTTTAGTATCTTATCAAACGATATAGCTTCTTTTTTTCCGTGTCTTTTAATGACATACATATCGTCATCCATAATTATATACTTTACAATATTATAATTTTAAATAGATTAAAATTATAATATTAATAGTATTATATATGCTTAATAATAAAAAATACAACAAAATGGCTTTGGCTACGATGGGAATATTATCAGTTGGAATAGTATTATGTTTATTAGGATATAAACCACCTGGAACTAAAAAAAAACTAGTTGAATCATCGAAGTAATAAACTATAGAATTTAGGTATTGTAACTATAAAATATAGATGAAAACTACAATGTGCTATCAATGTAACCCTATAATCTTTTAGCTTAACAGATAATAAATATATTATAAAACTAAAAATATAATAGAATAAAAATATAAATAAAGATATATAATATCCAAAATGATAGTAAAATAAATAAAAAAAAGTATATACTGCTAGTATATCTGTAAATCTAATTATATCATAATAATAGTATTTATCTCTTCTATTATGATGTATAACCGATGTTAAACCCATAAGAATATGTGCTAATGTAAGTTCATTTGGTATATATGTATATGCAATAATACCTTGAATTAAAATTATCCATGATGTTATATAACAATATGGAGGCAATTTCATATATTATATATCAACATTAATAATTATAGGAAAGGATTTTGTTTTTTTAGGTCTTTCTTTATTTTTTTTTGCTTTTCTTTTATCCCACGATTTATCCGATCTTTCTTTTTCTATAATATTCCAAGTTTTTTCAATTTCTGGTATAGCTTTAGCAAGCCATGATTTATTGCGTAAAACTAAAATATTACTGACTTTTTCCAATTTCCAATAGATGTTTTGCATCCATTCATAACCCTCATAATCTTTTCTATCTAATGTATCTTCTTCCCATTTATCAAATACTCTTTTACCACAAGCAAAAGGTGGATAAAAATAGTAAGATTTATTATCTTTAATAAAGTGTAAAAATATTCCTTTATATGTACCATCTTTACTTTCGTTAAAAGAGCCATCATTATAGAAGTCTTTACTATTTTCGTACTCAATAAATTTAGTTTCTAAAAAATCACAATAGTTTAAATCACATACTTCCATTTGAAGTTGCATTTGTACCCAATACTCATCTTTAGGTATTCCTGTTATCTCTCTTGATTTTGGATTTTTAATTTCTAGCATTCTTCCATACAAATTTGAACTAGGATCCACATTTATTCCATCTGGAGATGCTCCCAAAAATTTATACTTTTGATGTTGTATACAACCAAAATCTTCTACATTTGTATTGTAATAATACTCATAATACATTACTGACAAAGGTTCATATTTTACACCCCAATGTAGCGGACCATCCAAATCTTCAAAACCACCACTATGCATGACAAAATCTTTACATTTTTCACAGATTATTTCATTTTTCTTTGAATCTGTACCTAAACATTTGTATGCATTACTTGCTGTAATCAAATTATATCTAAATCTATACCACTCTTCTGTCCGTTGTGGTGGTTGAGGAATATTTCTTATTATAGATATTTTCTCGTTAACTTTATCTATATCTGGAATATACTTAGAACGATTGTTTTTATGTGATCTACATGGCATCTTATTTTTATAATAATTATTTAAAACTGTATTTATATGTTTCATAAAATATTTTACTTCTTTTTTATCTAATTTTGTGATATCTAATGTTGATTTTATATGATTTATTAAATCTTTACTAAAACTTGATTTATAGAATTTTAACAGATTATTTTCAACATATTGATGCAATATTTCATCTACTTTTTCAATTAGAATATTGTCATAGTTCAACATATATTATTATATATATTGTCTTTTAATTGTAATCAATTTAATTATTTTTTAATATCTTTACTTTTATTTGTATCGCTTTTATTTTTAACAGTTTTCTTTTTTGGTGCTAGCGATTTTAAAGCCGAAACCTTTCTTTCGGCATTTTTAATAGTATGTTTTCTTGAAACTTTATTAAACATTAGATTAGGTATAGTCTTAATCGTGCCATCACTTTTGTCATAAACCACGTCTTTAGCTTTTTGCAATAATTTTTTATTTAGTGAATCTTGCAACAATTTTTGTAAATCCTCTTTTTCTTTATCATTCATTTTATGTTGTTTTGAATAATCATCTATAAAACTATTTATTTTATTAATTTTCATCGTTTTATTTAATTTACTCCATGGTAATTTATCACTATTAAGTTTGTCTTTTTTAATTAATTCATCTAGATCACTAATATTTTCTTGTGTTTTACTATCTGCTGTATGCGGACTTAAAAGCATAGTTTTATATTTTATGTTTTTAAGTTCAATACATTCATCTGCACTCATATATATATATATATTTCATTAAATTTAACTTCTTTTTACTTATTATCTATATATATATATATATATATATATATATGTTCAGTCCAAGAGAAACATCAGATGAACATTATTCATGTAGAATTCCATCTCCGAGAAGCGCTGCGCTTGCTAAGCGACGAGTGAAACGAAATACAGGCCATCGTTGGCCTTCTGACTCCTTCCTTGCGCCTCGTGAAGAAGTATTAGAATTTGGTGCGCGAACATTAGGTTTTGAAGAACGTTCGCTGCCACCGCCACCGCTTCGTAGAGAATCATCAGTGCAGCTAGATTATATACCAATTCCAGGTTATACCGCGCCCCCTACACGGCGTGAATACTTTGGATTTCGTCGCCCTAGAAATACATGGTGTGAAGGGGCTTGCTTTAGAGCTAAGAATTTTGAACGGACAAGGAATAATATAATAGATGAATTAATAACTCAAGGAGCAAACGATAAAGAAATAGGAAAAAAAATTAAAGTATTTGATACAAGTGTGAATAATAGGAATTTAGCGAACCAGATGTGGAGACGAGATGGATTTACTTCGCATGGAACTCCTACAATCATCAGCAGACCAAGAACCGCTCGCGGAACAAGAAAGAAAAAACGAAAAGCTAAAGCTAAGAAAGTGCGTTTTAGCAGGACACGCCGCCCAAGACGTTCAAAAAGACGAAGTCGTCGTATCCGCAGACGCATACCTACACCATATAGAAGCACGAGTAGAAATAGAAAAAGTATGAATAGTGCATCTAGTATAACTTTTTCGCCTACAGATGTTCCGACATATTAAATTTTTATAAATATTGATAAATAATAGTTATTAATCAATTTCATCTATTTTTGGTCCATTTTCTTCTGTATTGAAATCAGTAGGCATACCACCAGGCATACCACCAGGCATACCACCAGGCATACCACCAGGCATACCACCAGGCATACCACCAGGCATCTGCATTTTTTGTATAACTGGATTAATTACAGCTTGAAATTCTTTTTCTTTTTCTTCTAATTCCATTTTTTCTGCAGAAACATTATTAGATAACCAACTAATTGCTTCACTGCATTTTTCATTTATTAAATCCTTATCTTCATCGGATAATTTTTCTTGGACATTATCGTCTGATAACATACTTTTAGTTTGATAAACTAAATTCTCGAAACTATTTCTGGCTTCTACCTTTAGTCTATTATTTTCATCATCAGTCTTATATTTCTCAGCTTCGTCAACCATTCTCTGTATTTCTTCATCACTTAATCTGCCCTTATCATTTGTAATCTGTATTTTATTTTCTTTTCCAGTAGATTTTTCTACTGCTCCAACATTCAAAATACCATTAGAGTCAATATCAAATGAAACTTCTATTTGTGGTGTTCCTCTAGGCATAGGTGGAATACCATCTAAAATAAATTCACCTAATTTATTATTATCTTTAGTCATAGCACGTTCGCCTTCAAATACCTGAATTTGAACACCAGGTTGGTTATCAGCATAAGTCGAAAAGGTCTGTGATTTTTTACAAGGGATAGAATGATTTCTTTCAATAAGTTTTGTCATAATACCTCCAGCAGTTTCTAAACCTAACGATAAAGGTGTAACATCTAGTAAAAGTAAATCTTTCAGAGTTTCGGATTTATTATTCCCACTTAAGATAGCTGCTTGTACTGTTGCACCATATGCTACTGCCTCATCTGGATTTATTGATTTACATAATTCTTTACCATTGAAATAATCTGAAAGCATGTCTTGGATCTTGGGGATACGAGTAGAACCACCAACTAAAACAACTTCATCAACCTTATTTTTAGAAATACTGGCATCTTTTAATACTTTTTCAACAGGAACCATACATTTTCTAAAATAATCCATATTCATATCTTCAAATCTAGCACGCGTAATAGTAGAATTGAAATCAATTCCATCATGTAAAGAGTCTATTTCAATTACCGCTTGTGTCGAAGACGATAGTGTACGTTTAGCTCTTTCACATGCTGTTCTAAGTCTTCGTAAAGCACGCTGATTGTCTCCTATATCTTTTCTATGTTTTTTCTTGAATTCTTGCTTGAAATATTCAACCATACGATTATCGAAATCCTCACCACCTAAATGTGTATCTCCTGCCGTAGCCTTAACTTCAAATATTCCTTCATCAATTGTTAATAACGAGACATCGAAGGTTCCACCACCTAAATCAAAAATAAGTACAGTTTTTTCATCGCCTTTTTTATCTAATCCATAAGCTATTGCAGCAGCCGTAGGTTCATTAATAATCCGTAAAATATTTAAACCTGCTATGGTACCAGCATCTTTAGTAGCTTGTCTTTGGGCATCATTAAAGTATGCGGGAACTGTAACAACAGCATTATTTACTGCCTTTCCGATATAAGCTTCTGCTATTTCTTTCATTTTTAGTAAAATCACAGATGATATCTCTTCAGCACTAAAAGTCTTAACTTCATTTTTATATTCAACTTTTATCATAGGTTTATCATTAGAATCAGGTGCAACTTCAAAAGGCCATAATTTAATGTCATCTTTAATAATGGTATCTGTAAATTTACGTCCAATTAGTCGTTTTGCATCAAAAATAGTATTGGAAGGGTTCATAGCTGCTTGGTTTTTTGCAGCATCTCCTATAAGGCGTTCGCTTTCATTGAATGCAACATAAGATGGTGTAGTACGATTACCTTGATCATTGGCTATTATTTCTACTCTATCATTTTGCCAAATACCAACACATGAATATGTAGTACCTAAATCTATACCTACTGCTAATTCAGTCATAATAACTTATATTATATTAAATCTTTAATTTATTTTTATTTTAATTTAATATATGAAAAAGATTACGATAGAAGGAAATAGTAATATAAAAAAAGTTATTCCAGAACAATATGATAGTACAAGAAAAGATATTAAAAAAAATGAAATTGATGATAAACTACTAGAACATAATAAGCAAATAGAAATAATTAATAAATTATATTTAAATGATGTAAGCAATAATGAGAAGATGGTAACTAAATTTATAAAAAGTAAATTAAATAGTTACAAACAACAAGATATTAAAAATAATATCTATGGTGAAAAATTTTTTATTAAAGAAGATAAAGTTATTGAAATGTTAGTTAAATGTAAACTAAGATGTTTTTATTGTAGTAATGAGATTTTTTTGATATATAAAGAAATTAAAAATAAGTATCAGTGGACTTTGGATAGAATTAATAATGATATGGGTCATAATAATGATAATGTAGTAATAAGTTGTTTAGATTGCAACTTAAAGAGAAGAAATCAAAATATAAACAAATTTTTATTTACAAAAAAACTTAATATAATTAAAAATTAATTTAAACTTAAAAGTATAAGAATTATAAATATAATGTCAGGCTATGTTACTCAAAATGATTTATTATTAAAAAACTTAAAAGATTTTTATAATAAAGATGATCGTATAGATATAATGTTACGTGTTATAAATGGAGAATCAAAAATATCTTTAAGAATAGTAGATTGGTTTGTAACGAATTATGCTAAAGAAAAATATATTGTTTATCCGTTAGAAGATGATAAAAGAATTAAAGTATATGATAGTTATAAATTAAATTTGAGAGCTTATTCAAAAAAAAGATTTGATCCATTTTGTAGATGGGATCGAATAACGATACCATATAAGGAGGGTAAGCATATTCAAACTACGATAGGACAATTAAATTTTTTTAAATGGGCAATTGAGAACAAAATAATCGAATATATAGATGAAAACTATGAATCGATAGAAAAAGATATGAATAGTAGAAATAGCACATCTAAAAAAAATAATAATAATGTTGACAATAAAACAAGAAAAAAAAGAGAAGAATTGTCTATACATGCAGTTAAAAGTGTTAAAAAAGAGTCAGTAGATATTATAGTTAAATTTGGTTAATTTTAAATTTAAATATAAATATATTAAATTACATAATGGGAAATGAACAATCTTGTATTAATAAAGTTAACTTTGAAGATATCAAAAAAGTTGATAAAAATGATTATATATTGATAAATACATTACATAGTAGTAACCAACAATGCTTAATAGTAAATACTATTCCTATTGATAAAGAAGTACAAGTAGTAGAAAAAGCTATAAAAGAAAAGAAAACAATTATTATTTATGGTAAAAATACAAATGATTACACTATATATAAAAAATATAATCAGTTAGTATCCATGGGACATAAAAATACTTATTTGTATTGTGGTGGATTATTTGAGTGGCTGTTACTGCAAGATATATATGGCGGTGAACAATTTAAAACCACATCTAACCAATTAGATATTCTAAAATATAAATCAGATAGCGATTTAAATAAACTTTTAATTAAAAATTGAATTAATGTCTATTATTATTAATATAATAGACATTATGCAGTTTTCACAAACGAAACTCAATTATATTGAATGGAATAGCATAGAAATACCTACATCTTCAAATGAATTAGAAATTTTGAACCTAATTACAAACGCTTATCATAATATTGATTATAAATATAATAAACTAAATTCTTTATTGGATATCTTAAAGCTTGAATCTAATAATGGATCCAGTTATGATACCTATCTTTACGAGAAATTTATCAAAAAAACAATAGATAATTTTATTAAAAAATACAATTTAGATTATAAATATTCTAGTAATGAACATAAAATAAAAATCAAAAAAGCTGATGAAATAAGAAT
>MDSZ01257407.1_pt1 | contig 11668 bp, 15 predicted proteins | sample 811201 | NCBI WGS metagenome assembly MDSZ01 (sample SAMN05326647, study PRJNA326480) | marine metagenome | isolation source: seawater | place: Indian Ocean: North | collected 2010 | reverse complement strand
CGTAAGGTCACCATCAATTTGAAGATCGCCATTCTCATCTAGCTTGGCAATTTGTGTGTCGCCATTGTTCTTCCATTCAAAGTAACCCGATCCGGCATTGGCATCTTCATCAATCCCAAAAGTTAAAGTCGCGTTATTAGTTTTTAGGATGCTGTTTGCCCAAGTGTCTCCATCTGCGTCTCCAACAATCATAGCTGCCGCAGTGTCTGTGACACTAACTCTTTTAAAAGCATTCGGAGAGCCTTTGCAGAACACAACATAGTCGCCCTGCTGCCAGTTCGTTTCGCCGTTAATCGATGTGTTTCCTGCCTCTTTGACCTTTAAATAATCACCGATTTGGGGGTCAGCCCCATTAGAGCCATAAACGTAGAGACCCATGGGGGCGGTCCAGTCGGTCCCAGCCGAATTCAAGCCATTACCAGCAGTGCCCACCGGGGTGGTGTTGTTTAGCTGATAAAGCCGGTTCTCGTCCGCATCCCAGAAACCTCTGTGTCTACCAACGCCTATAAAAATTGCATCACTCATTTAACATCTCCAGTTTCTCTTTTCCTAAAATGTGCTACATGCTGCAAAGAAAGAGTCATTAGCATTTAAAGCGCCGTTGATCTTGAAAAACACACGATCAGTTCCAGCAATATTATAAATCTTATGCGCTTGTGTGTCGTCCGCTGTGATCGTAACTGCGGTGTGATCGCTGTCTGCCTCGGTCAGTTGGAACCAGACCCCAAAAGCGTGATTCCAACCATACACTGTCACTGTTCTGTTTTCTCCTGATGTATCCGTATCCAGAAGCATGTGCAGGAATAGTTGATTTTCGGTCGCATACCCATCAGTGACCCCTGATGGATCGGAAGTCGAAGTAGCCACTTGAGTCCCTGCTTCTGGTCGAGCAAGGTTTTTAGGACCCCTTGTTCGTCCCCATGAATGATGGCGATGTGATGCCATTGTGCTTGGTTGTGCCATTTATCTTCTCCTTGTTCTTGTTCTAGTGTTTTTTGGCGCTCGTTGTCTCTCTTGTTCAGCCAACTGAGCTTTTCTCTTTCTTAAATACTTTTGTTTGCGTCTTTTTTCCGCTTTCTTTGTATAATACATTCGATCTCGATATTCCTCGACGATTCTTTCTTTCTTACACTTCTTTATAAATCGTCGAATCGTCCTTTCGGGATGTTCGTTGTGTTTCGGTCTAACCTCAACATTTATTGGTTTCTTGCTCATTTCACATACCTTTTAAAATTTTATTCCAGCGACCGCCCGCGAGCGCGGCGATGCCATTGATGTCCACGCCGGGATCATTTGGTGATACGCCAGAAAGAGCACCCGGAGTGCTTGCCGTTTCAGAAGTTGTTGGCGTGGTGCCCTCGAAAATGTCAACTCCACCGAACTTTTTAGACGCAGACTCATTCAAAGCGCGAATGCGCTCCTGTCGTTCTTGTTCCATGAGAGCCCTTTTCTCCTCCAAATCAACCTGAGCTTGTCGCTCTTGCTGTGTAAATTGCTGCGTCGCCGGGGCTTTGGATTCTGTCATTAGAGGAGACTGGACAAGCCCAGAAGCAACCTCTGCTATAATGCCAGAAAGGAGTCCGTCTTCCAACAATGACTCCTTGATGCACTCTTTCACTAAGGGTTTTAATATTTTTTTTAGTTCGCTCTTTTTCATATCAATCCAAAATATCATTCAAGGCACGGTTAATCCTGTCTGCCTTTGTTATAATGTTGGGGGTCTTTCCTTCTGCCATCATGAACGCCCCAGTAGTTGATGGTTCCGAAACAATGTCAAAGCAAATCAACTGAAAATCATCGTTGACCATGGTCTTGCCCATGTGTTCGTTCGTGGTCCCGAGTCCTCTTGAAGAGATGCCCAGCTTAACCTTGGCGTCAGCAAGAGACTTGAGAACACCGCCGCTGGGAGTGTCCAAGATTTCCACCTTACCCATGACCCTATCGCCGTCCCACCAAATATCTGTAACAAGATGAGATGCGTTCTTTAGTTCAATAACCGAACTGTCCGGGTGGTCTAATTCGCCAAGAGCACGTCGCTCTTTTACCAGCTTCTGATAATTTTTGACCTCTCTCTCAAGAACCTTTCTCGGATAAACCCGACCATTGCCGTTTTCCGCATCACACTTTTGCATGATGCCGACCATGATCTTCTTTCCGCTCTTGACGTCGGCGAGGTCTTGCTCTCGCAGAAGTTCAGTATCAGAAGAGATCTCGAACCACTCTGTTAAAATCATTTTATTTTCATTACTCATTCTTTAATACCTCAAAATAAATAAACGGGCGCTACCCGTCCGAGCTAGGAACCCTTGCAGCATCTCCTGACTGGTTGCAGAGCCCACTTCTTTAAACCGTTACTTCTTTGTGTGTTCATGTTTAATTCCCTCATCTCCAAATATTGTGCATAGAACATACGAAGTGCCAGAACTAAGACTCCCTAAGAGTAAAAAATTGACAAACGTATGGTCATATGTAAATAGTTCCGTATGTTGGTTTATACCTAATAAGAAGACCCCAATCCAAAATCCCATGCACATCGGACAGTGAAAAAGTTTTCCAAAACCATTTAAAAAGTCTTTGCTAGGGCGAACGGGGCTAAAAATCTCACCGTAAACAATAATCTGCGTCAAGCCATAGGCGCACAAAATAAAATAAACAAGCTCAACCATCCTCACCTCGGTGCTCACTTAAATGCTGACTCAGCCCGCGCATCCTACCTGATTTTGATCCCCATACTGAATAGGGGGTGTTCGGGTCTGGATGAGGAATTTCTCCTAGTTCGGTAGAATCCTCTTCTTCTGGTGAGGTTAATAGATCTTCGACTTCTTGTTCATAAGATTGCATACTTAATTCATTCGCCTGCTCTTGATTAACCCATTTGCCCACCGAGAACATTACCGCCTCGAAAGAACTCCTGTCTTCAGATTCCGAATATTTTGCTTCCAGAGAGCCATAAACATTGCCACCCCTTACAGAATCAATTTCAACGACGCCTTTCTTTTTTAAATAATCGAATAATCGACTCTGTGCATAGTATGCGTCGTCACTATAATCCTCTTTAGTAAAAGAGACTACCTTAGAGTTTTTAGGCTGAATCACCACGTCAATCATTGGGTGGTCAGAAATTATAATGCTCCCGTCAAGAGCACGGCGAGCAATTAAATTAATTGATGCTTGTGGTGGCGGATCTTCGGGCTGGTCCTCGCTTGATCCAATATTAATCAAAAGAGATTTCTTTACTGGTTGTTCTTCAGATTTGTTACCTACAGAGATTTTTATTGCCATTAGCTCTGGACCTCCCTAGCTAGAGTTTGAATCTTTAAAAGTGTTCCCAAGCCTTCCTCGGTAAGCGGCTTTTTCTTTAATTCTTGAATCAAGGCAATAACCTTTTCAGAGCCTTGTCTCATGTCCATGTCAGAAGACACCTCTTCCAAATTTAAAGACTCCTGAATAATAGTTTCAAGTCTTGCAATTTCTTCGTTAAGAAACGCCTTCATGCTAAGTCCGTCGTCTGCCATTGAAACAATATAGGTGTTTAAGAGGCACTTCTGTTCTTCATAAAGACTGCCATATTTTTCATTAAACTTGCTCAAAAAAGTATTCATAAGGACCGGGGTTCCTACCATTTCATTTTGGACTTCCTGCTTACTTTGTTGCGAAGAAATGCTTTCAACTAAATTATTCTCCAACAAGACTCGTGTCTTAATCGGAGTCTCGGGATTAAAAATAGCAGCGATGGAAGCCAAGTTTCTATAGTTTTGCACTGGGCTATTATAAAAAGATTTGCCAAACTTTCTGTTGATGACAGAAATCAACTTGCCCTGCTGGTTAAACACTTCATCGTGATCAAGACGGGCGTGGCTGTGCTTTGCTTCTGCGATTATCTTTTCTAGGAGGTTTGGCTTCACGTTTTCGCACTTTGTAATTGCCTGATAGATTCTTAGTTCTTCTGCAAGTGGTCTTCCTTTGGAAAAGAATTCTTTAACTATGGATACGACTTCTTTTCTCCCAGTCTCGTTCTCTTCTAGAACATGCTTGGTCATTTGGCGAACCAGTGCTTCATACAAAAATGCCGTATTTCTTTTTTTATTATGCTTCATCTTAACTTTCATTTTTACGATGCTCCATGTGTTTAATTATATCTGAGAGTTCCTTATTCATAGAAAGGATGTCTTGTTCGCTTATAGCGCTCGCTTCGGAAGATTCTGTAATTGTGCCCCTGCCTAGTGCGCTCAGTTCTGAGCTTCCCTTAAATACGTTTTTCCTACTTGCGCGTCCCGACTGATCAGAATAGCTGGCTCGCATACTGCGGTTTCTTGCGCCCATAGTTCTTTTGTCATCTTTTACTGGTTTGTATCTGTGACCTTTTGCGCCGGGAGTCAAATGACCAAGCGAGCCGCCTGTGTTGTCTCCAACCATGTAGCCGTCGTCATCTCTCATACCGGGTGCGGCTAAGAGAGCCGAATCATCTTCTTCCTCTCCTTCGTCGTCTCCGCCAAGGTCCATGTCATCACCGCCCATGTCTCCTCCAAGATCCCCGCCCATGTCGTCGCCCATGCCGCCGCCTTCGCCGCCAGAGGCAACTTCTTCAGCGGCTTGTTCGATCATCGCCGCGACCTTGGCATCGTAGAACATCTCGTTTTGCATACGAACCATCTCTTCATCAGACAGCCCAAATACATTAGTAGCGATCCACCTCTTGCTAAAGAACCCTTCGGTTGCCGCACCAGCCACATCAAACTTTGTGCGCCAGTGCTCAAGCTCTTGAAGTTCAGCTATCTTAGATGGATTGTTCAGCTTTAATTTAAAGCCGAGGAGATCCTCTTTCTCAAAACCAATAGTATAAAGGTGGATAATTGCAACCTTCTCAAGCTCTGCCGCAACCATCCGCTGTAATCTTTGGATTGTCCTTGCAAAACGAATGTCTTTTTGTGCTAGCGTAGTCTTGTCTTCGTCGGCACCTTCGCCTCTGGAGAGGTAAGACTTAGGCACTTTTAGTGCTGAGAATAGCTTATCTCTCAAATAGTTCACGTCATCAATATCGCCGGTAAATTGACCGCCGGGTAGAGACTCAACCTTTGAACTCTGACCTGCTCGCGTTGGAATGAAATAATCCTCGTCAATGCTCATTGGATTATAGCGAAGATCGACTCGACCAGTGTCGGCATCAACAACTTGGTTCCGTTTCATTTGTGTCATGACCTTGCCCATATACTGTTCTACGTCTTGGGCTGGAATATTGCCGACATCAATATAAAACACTCTGCGCTCTGGGGAGCGAACGATACGATAAGCCATCATCGCATCTTCCATCAAAGTTAATTGTCTCCAAATGCGCCGTGCTGCCTCCAGAGCAGAAGAGCCATAAGGAGCATACCGCTCGTTGCCTAAAATTCTAAAGTGTGCAATCTGCCAGTTCTCAAAAGTTAAACCCCCTGCGTCCCATTGGAACTGCACATACTGTGGATTCGTGGGATCTTCTCCTTCGATTCGCTCAACCTCTTCGATGGGGAGCCCAATCACATTTTTAACGCCAATGTGCTCATCAATGTCCAGATAGAGAAAAAAGTCGCCATACTTACACATAGAGCGACACCATGCAAACAAATTAGATTCGATATTTAGCACTGTATAAAACAACACATTTAAAATATTTTTAATTTCTTCGTTAGCGCAGTCAATTGTCAAAATGGGTCGAATGTCCGTTGAGGTAGTCATCTCATCAGCATAAATGTCCAAAGCAGACGCAATCTCTGGCATGTATTCCATCTGATCGAAGTCATTATACCGCTCTTTTCTGTTATGAGCGGTCATATAATTAAGATTCAGGTTATCAAACGGGTTGTATTCCTGCTTTTTAAAGGCATGCTTGCCGTAAGCGTCTCTAATCCTCAGATTCCACTTGTTTTTACTCTTCATGTGGACTTGTCGAGAATTACTACGAAGCTGTTGCTTTCGATAATTTACAATCGGTCCAGAGAACAGTCGAGTTAACGCCTTGTAAAGAGAATTTTGCGGATTCGCGGGATTATCGCCCGACCTGTTCCTTCCTTTGCCCCGATTAGGACCTTTTCCATATGATGCCATTATATATTACCCCTTCAGCAACCAGCCAAAATCATGCATTTTTCCATCGCTACCTTTAAATAGACGGTTGGTGGACGTTTTCTCATCATAACCTTTCTGACCGGGTATTTTAGTGTCCATTTTTGTGTTCGATACTATCATAGCATCTAAAAATGCTTTTTTATACTCTAAATCTCTCGAATTATTCAGCAAAGCTGTATCCCTAACCCAACACCCTATCGCGAGTGCCATGACCAAGTCATCATTATATCCCCGCAAAGCCTCTGGTTTTCCATAATGCCAAATAAAAGTCTTTATCTCTGACATGATGCGCGTTGAATATATTTTAATTAGTTTATTTCTAATGTATTCTTCCATCTTCGCAATGATTAAAGGTCGTGTTTTTGTGGTGGTGCTGAATCCCGGTATTGTTCCGGCTTGATTCTCTGCCACATACTGTTCCACTTGTTCATGAGTAGATTTTCGAGACCAGTATACATTTGGGTATGCATGAATATCTATAAGTTTGTCAAGAACCGCAAACCCAACAGAGTTGTTCTCTACCACAATCATACAATTTCCATATTCTCTGCCTGTGTTTGCCAGCAAAATAGAAAAATCATCCGGTGGGATTTTGCCCTGATATTCAGCAATAATCTCCAAAGTCTCTAGCTTCATCACATGGAACGTAGAATAGTCTTTTCCGTCGCCACGAGCGACGTCGGCAGAAATTAAATAACTTGACCCTGCCTCAAATGTTTCCCAAACCCAAAGATTTCGATCTACACCAGTTTTATATTTAGGCTCACAAATCATGCCCTCTAATTCTTTAATGTCATCAGGATGAAATACGGTTTCACCAGACATATTAAAATTGCACTCAAGCTCTTGAGCAATCTGCCGATTGGACATATTGCGAGTTTCTTTTTCAAACCAATCGGCGTCTCTATCTGGGTGGACATCCCAAGGTAAGATTGTAGATTTAAAATCATTTAAGCCACCTTCGGCTTCAACATAAGTTTTATGAAACCAATTACCCACGCCATTCGGCGTCGAAAGAGCAATGCAGCGCCCACCAGTTGACAACGTGGGATACAAACCAGTCCACAATTCATCAAGCCCCTCGACGAAAGCAGCCTCGTCAATGACCAAGAGAGTCAAAGCCTCTGAACGACCTGCGTCGCCGCTAGTAGAGGAAGCCTTGATCTGCGAACCATTTTCTAGCTCAAAAGAATTTCTATTGTCAACAGTGATACTGGCAATCTTCATCCATTTTGGAAGCTGTTTTATGATTCCCTTGACTTTTTTTACTAGGTTTGCTGCTGTTTGAAGTTTTGTGGCAATTACAAGTATGTTCTTGTCCCTGTGGAACAACATCAACCAAGCAATATAGCCTGCACAGGTTGTAGATATGCCAAGCTGTCTGGCTTTCAATATGACATTGAAACGATGATCGTTGAAATCATCTATGATGTCCTCTTGAAAGTCATAAAGGTGGAAGGGTAATAGTCCATGCAGGGGGTGAGAAATTCTAGCAAAATTATTTATAAAATATTTTGGGTCTTTTCCACACTTAACAAGTTCTTTCAGTGCCTCGTCTTTTGTGAGATTATAAGCCATGCTACCCCACACATTATATTAAGTCTTGAACGAACTCTGGCTTTCCTTGTTTTAAGAAATCCTCGAAAGCATCATCTAAGCTCGGAGTTTCGCTGTCCTCTTCTCTTTGCTTAGTCAAGTCGTTCAAGCCTCCGATTTTCCATCTTTTAACAGCTTTTGTAGCTAGACGCTGACGGTTGATATATTCAGAATGAACATCTGATTCTTTATCAAGTTCAGACAACGAAAGAGTTTCGCCGGTAATGATCTTATACTCTTTCTTCAAGAAAGAGACAATGTCTTCCAAGGTTTGATCACAGTCGCTCTGTAGTCTATTTGGTTGAGACTTTGAAAGAGGAATTTCCTGATGGTAATTCACCACAAGGACATCTCCCTGCACTCTGACTCCGAAGCCATCAATAACTCTTTTATCGGTAATTGGGGTTGGCTCTTCTCTCGACAAACCTCCAACCTCCTTTCCGCCATCGAATCCGTTGGCAGCAGCTTGTTGTATTCCCTTGATTATTTCTGTGATGTCAGCCATTTTTTTCTCCTTTGTTGGGTCTCCATCCGGTGAGCCATCTTTCTTCTCTATCTTCTACCCATTGAATGTAACATTTGTAACAGCATTCATATTTTGTCATATAAACATCGTCTATAGATTTGAAAGAATATTCCCCACACGTCGGACATGTCCTGTTTGTTTCTCTATTAAGTAGTTTTTTGGGAATCAAAACCCCATCGACTTCTACTTTTTCGTTTGTGGTCTCAGCAGTTTGCCTCTCTAGGTCTTTTAACTGTTTTGCATAATCCTCTTCTTTGTTTTTATCCCACAAAGAGGATGGATTTACGATTGCTCGTTCTCCATACTTTTTTGCAATCGCTTGTTCGACAGCCGCGATGTTTATATCGTTTTTACTCATCTTACCCCGCTGCGCCCATTACTTTGTTTATCAGGGCAGTTCGAGCACCAAGAATCATGCTTCCATTTTCATAACATCCCATATCTGGATGTCGGTTGGAGCCACCGATTGCCGCTGTAATACCAAAGATAAGCTGTGAATATTCCCAAGTTCGCGTCGAGGCACCAATCAAAGAATCCGTGTGGGTAGAAGTGGCGCACGCAGCTATACAAGGGGATGTGCCCAATAAAGTATAATCATTGCCAGCAGCGTTAGCAAACTGAGGATCGTCGCCATCGAGATCGCCAGTGCCCGTAATATCGTTCATATAATTTGTGACCGTGTTGCCATGAACATGATCCACCGAACCGCTGACACAATTGTATGATGTGTAATCCCCGGCATTTGCATATTGTCTTACATTACAGTTTGCAATAACATTATACCTAGTGACCTCAGCATATGTGCTTGTCAGCCTATACTGAACATCACTCTGACCGTTATTTTCTAGGCTCGGCGCATTGTATATTGTGCAATGAAGAACACTCCCAGCAGCAGCGTAAGCTGCTCTAGATTTACAATTATATATCAAACAATGTTTAATCACATTGTCGTTTCCCAGTCCAGCATGAAACACGCCATAGCCATTCACATTATAAGCTATGCATCTTTCAATGACTGTTCCAGTTTTTTGAATATTGACCGCCATTCCTGTAATATCGTGAAAAGTGCAGTCTCTTATTATTGCCGCGTTGTGAGAATAATATTGATGTAAGACAGCGTTGGTTAACGGGCAGTCAAAATTGCGAAATGTAAGACCCTCTACTGTCCAAGTATTCCACATTTTCATGCAATAAGTTGCTGAACCTCCGCCATCGAATACTGGAGAACACCCATCACCGGCTTTTATTGTGAGACTGGTCTTGAGCTTGCCGGGACCAGTTGTAAGCTGGTTGGCACCGCCTTCTACTACTGTATATGTGCCACTATCATTCACAATGATCGTGTCGCCATTGCCCGCTGTATCCCACCCCTTACTGATCGTCAAAAAAGGATTGGCTTCGGTGCCACTGTTAGTGTCGCTGCCAGCGGTGGTTACATAGTATGTTGCCATTAAGTTAGCTCCACCCAGACTGAATCTGGATTAAAATATAGCAAAATATTACCACTGTCAACAGCAAGGCAATACCCCACAACTCTAATATAGTCACCCGCGCCTGTTGGGGCTGTGAAGTCATATTCGCTGGGGTCCTCGCTTACATAAACTGGAAGTCCCGCTTGTGCTGTGCCGTTAACTAACGATGAAGGAATTTGTAAAATTCCACGCAGAATCATTCCATTCGAGGTCGGACTAGTGCCTATAGCAATTCCCAAAATCTGTGAAGCTCCCGAGGCAACTGCATCAGCGTCGGTGGATGCCCAAGCACTACTGGTGTTTAAATAATAAAGTTTGTTTGCTACAGTTGTGCCGGTTCCGTGTTTTAATATAAGTTTGTCTTGTGCGCCGCTGACGCCCGCTCCGGTTCCATCATAACCACCAGTCCACTCTGTGTTTCCGCCTCCGGAACCTCCACCGCCGCCGCCAATTAGAGACATTAGTTTTGCGTGTGTGTAGTCTCCAATAGTGTTAAATTTGCCCATTATTTATCCCCAACCTCGACGGCAGCATAAAACACCGCAATGGAAACCACAATTCCGATAACAACGCCTCCAGCGAGCCACCACTCAGAATTAGAGTTCGGACGGTCCTTTACAATATCTTGTAGCCTAGTAATCTCGTCATTTTTAATTTTTATAATTTGGTCATGACGGGACTGTAGATTATCGAATCGACTTTGCAATAGTCCAAATTTAAGTTCATGTGCTGCTGTCAGCTTTTTTATTTCTAAATCTAACTTAAGCTCATATTGAAGTCCGAGGAATTTTCGCTCTGTGAGAATTTTCGCAGTCGCTTCGGCATCCAATAATATCCCTGCGTATGGCGCATGCTCTTTTTCATTCAAGCTCGTTACACGACCGCTCAACTCTGAAAGCACAGGCTTTGGGTCTGGGCTCGGCTGCTCCGCACTTGCCACGGCGGGCATCAAGACCATTAACATAACTAAAAAGACAGATAAAATCTTATTCCACATGCCTGATTCCAAAAACATCTCCAACGCGCTCCGCTAGTCCATCAGGGTCATCCTTGTGCTTATCAACAATTTTCTTGATCTCTCGTCGTTCAGCAGAAGTCAACTCATCAAGTTTTATTTTATACTCTTCTTCGATTTTCTTTAAGGTTTCGTTGTGTTTTTCAACGAGTTCGTTGCGCTTCTTGATTTCAGCTTCGTGGCTTTCTTTAAGAACTTCTATTTCTTTTTGATAACTCTCTTTCGACGTTTCAAACATTTTTAAAATGCCCTCGGTGTCGCGGCGACCAAAACAAAAAGCCACAATTCCAACTACAACCATAACAGGAAGATACCAGTAATTTTTTAACCAAGCCCAGACCTTCTTCGCAAAGGTCTTGAGGGCGAGCCATTGTATCATTTTACGCTCCGTGCTTCCACCGACCTGCAATATCGGCTAGTCCTTCCAGTCCAATATAACAGAGAGACACAGCCACCCAATCCTCAGACATGAGGGATCCTTGAACCATCAAGCCAGTTGCGGTCATCCAAACCATGAGCTTGCGACTCCACAGTTTCTTTAAAATATTATCCAATACGGGTTTAACTCTAGACATAATAAACACCTCCTACGGTGTTGTAAATAGTCGAAAGTTTCTATTTTCCACGCTCTTTTGGATAAGGGAGGTTTTGCTTGTTTGGGCTATGCTCTGCAAATTTTGCAAGCAAGAACTTTGTCTCTTGCTTACCTCTACCCAGAATATAGCAATATTTGTGTTTAGCTGGGACCGGACGCTTGGTGCAGCTTTCCCGATACCTCTTCTCTTCTGCCTTGATTTTGACCTTGACATTTGGGGGCACAAGTGTCCAGTCTGGAGAATACTTCTTCATCCAACCTTTCCAAGTTTGTCGGTCAATGCCGATAGTTTCAGCATATCGATAATACTTTGACTTCTTGCGAAACTCTCTGTCGCTGAACCAGCCCTTCTCGGGATG
>MDSZ01168167.1_pt1 | contig 11668 bp, 5 predicted proteins | sample 811201 | NCBI WGS metagenome assembly MDSZ01 (sample SAMN05326647, study PRJNA326480) | marine metagenome | isolation source: seawater | place: Indian Ocean: North | collected 2010 | reverse complement strand
CAGCGAAGGAGTTGACGGCTCTACTGAAATGATAAACAAGGCAAGAATTAGAGACTCAATTCACAAATATTCTCAGGGATTACTTCCAGATTGGAGTCCGCAGAGGAAATTTGATCTTGTTCATACAATGGAATTCTTGTACTATCTTGATGACCCTGCTGGTATGATTTCCGTGATTCATGATGAATGGCTTGAAAATAATGGCGTTTTAGTTGCCGGTGTTGACCATTACCTTGAGCATGCGGAGTCACTAACATGGCCTGAACACGTTGGCGTCCATATGACTACATTATCTATTGAAGAATGGAATTCTGCTATGGTTAATGCTGGATTCAAAGATGTTGAAATCCATCAGGTCGCTGGCAAGGATGATTTTCCCGGGACTTTGGTCATGTTGGGCCGAGCATCTCACCAATAGGGCCACACAATTTGATTGTTCCAGTGTAGAATGGGCATTTTTCACAAGTCGATTTTTGCTCGATTGGCAATCTTACAGGTGCCTCCACTCCTTGTCCTGCAGCAGCCATTTCTCCAGACCATTGAATTAATGAGTTCAGATCTTGTTTTGCCTTTTCGAAATCCTCTTCATGCATTCTGACCATTCTTCCAGATGCCGAAACCTGAATCGCAGGAGGTAAAATCTTCCTTCTTTTTTCAACAGGTTTTGACATCTCGCCTATTTCCAATGCTATGCTGTAAAGAGCCAATTGTAATCTATGCTCTTCGATGATCTCTTGTTCTGCAGGGGTTGAGGCATAGGGGTGATCCATCTCTGTAACAATTTGCAAATCATTACCTTCAAGAGGATTTGATGGGTTGAATCCATACAAACAATGTTTTGTCTTTGCATCAACAACCTGTAACCAACCTTGCCCATCTTCATCTCTCAATGCTAGCACCAAATCCGCTCTCCCATTGAAAGTGGTTCTAATCATTTCAATTGTCGATATAGTTTGCTCTCCACGAGGGCTCCATGCAAATCTTTGCATATTATCTGGCTCGTGTTCTAAGGAGAGATAGAATGGTAATTCTGTCCTCAAACCTTCAACTGTGAACCCGTCAACAGTTCCACCTGAGGCTAACTTACCAAGCGGGCCTTGACGTGCTAATTTACCTAAATGTAACAGTCGTAACTTGGTCCTTTCAACAACATCACTATCTGATATTGTAGATTGAGCCATCACTTCTTCTATCGTATCAATATCGGTGAGATTGTCCTTTTGCGACTCCGTCCATTTGCTATCCAAATCCGAGTCATCTGAGCCTGGATTTGCTAATCCGATTTCTAATAACCTGTGGAATAATGAACCAAACTCCGCCGAACTTGGCCATCGGCTTTGTTCGTATTCGTCTGCGATTAAATCAAATCTTTCAGGATTCCAGTTCATCTTTGAAGACAACCAATGTCGTCTCTTACAAGACCAAGCGCTGTCTAGACTATGTGAAGCCATCGGAACTGTAAATGTAATCTTTCGTGGTGGCTTTGGCTCTTGTGAGTGTTCTGCATTTCTAGCTAATTGTAATCGCTGCCTCCATGATTCAACCAATGCCGTAGCCTTATTCTCCTCAAAGCAATTAGGATGATGGAATATTGAAATCCCGCCAACGCAATCAGTCCCTAGATAAGATTGGCCAACCAAATTTCCGGGGTCTAGGGTGATGGTTCTTCCTTCTTGATTCAAACCACCTTGAGACCAAATACAATCCTCATGACCTGCTTGAATGCTGGAAAATGCTAATCCATCGAGGAACATGTAACCCATATTCTGCCTTCCCTTACCTCGCTTGAAAGTAATACGTCCTTGCTCATCAATTGAGGCCCCTTCGCTTGGTGTCCCAGCAATAATTAGTCTATCTCTAGCTCTCGTTAGTGCAACATAGAATTGCCTTCTACGTTCAGCCCTCTGTTGTCCATCATCAAATAGATGGGCAATTGTCCAAAGCCCACTTTGTGGCTTGCTTATTCCACGCCATGGATGAATCCTACCGGCAATAATATCCGGTGTAACCAAGACATTGTCCGATGACGAGAATGATGAATCTCTTGTTCCTGTGGCAAATATGTCATATGCTACAACAACCGGTGCCTCAAGACCTTTTGAACCATGTATCGTCATTATTTGGACTGCCCCTCCTGTTGAGGATGAACTGCTTTTAGGACCATCTTTGTCCAAGTTACTCAATTCTCTGAGTTTATGGAAAACTAAGGCTGCATCACCACCGACACCATCTGCAACTCTATCATATATCGAAATCCAATTTTCAATATCTTGTCGATCGCCTTCTCTTGGATATGCGTATAGCAGATCGGAATGGTCTATTGCAACATCTATCGCCTGCTTTACTTTCCCATTTTTCGCAAGATAACACATTCTCTCAAGTAACGACTTTACTTCCTTTGTTGGTGCGCACTTAGATAGATTTTCCAACTGGTTACCCTCGCTATTCTTGAAATGTGATATCACTTCAGAATCATTCATTCCAACTATTGCTGAGCGAGCAATTGCCAACGCAGCAGTCTTGTTGTGAGGAGAAGTTAACAACCATAATAATGACATTAATGTTTGAATCACTGGCCTAAACATTAGCAAGCCCTGCTTTCCAGCCACCGCTGGAACGCCATGTTCATCCAAAGCCTTGACCAGTAATGGAACTCTGGCGTGAGAAGCCACTAGAATCATAATATCCTCTGGCCTGTAGATTTTTGGTTCTGAAATATCAATCCATGAATCTTGTTCTGAACTGTAAACACGAGTGGTTTTTCCATCTACAAGTGCTGAAATTCTTTTTGCTAGTAGATTGGCTGTTAGTTCTCTGTCGTCTGAACCGTCAAATTGGAATGGGTCTACTGCTACTTCCATGTCAAGTGGCCTCAAACCGCTACCTGTTCTTGCTGGAAGAATCCATTCTAATCTCGCTACTCTGTCAGAATTTCTTGCTGGGTTTAAATCCTGAGCTTCTGCATGCCAAGGACCTGGCAACAAGTGGTGCCTATCAGAAAAAGTGTCTTGGAAGATAGAATTCATTGTATTCATCAACGGCGAAAGAGTTCTGTGATTAGTGGACATTTCAATATGCCCTTCTCGTCTGCGGATTAGGGATTCATTGCCGACCTTGTTTCCATCATCGTCTTCCAAAAATGGTATCCATTCTCTTCTTTTTGCATTCTTCTCAAGTAATTTGCTCGATGATTCAAATGTCATTGATTTGGTGACTCTTGGGTCTTTAGCAAAATCGGGTCTTCGCAGGGAGTCTGTGCGAGTTTCCATTGCGGATTCTTCCCTATTCATTTCCCTAATTGCTGCAACTGCCCTGCGCATTACAGTAACTTCAGCTTGCCTGAATCTGTAGATAGATTGTTTCATATCGCCAACAATACATATTGTTGGATCCCATTCTGAAGCCGGTGGCGCTGGCTCTCCATCCTCCAATTTTCTTCTTCCCCAAAGCCTTGCTAGCAAGCGGAAATGCTGTGGATTTGTATCTTGATATTCATCGATAATAAATGCTCGATATTGTCTCCTGAGGTCTCGCAGAATACTTATTCTACGCATCAAATCTTTATGCACATCATCATTGCCTTGGCTAGCATTTATCGCCCTGAATAGATGATCATCTTGCCATGGCCTATCACCTAATGAATCAAGGGCTTTCACAACCGCCTGAGGATACCAATTACGACAAACTGATGGACATCGCGTTAGTAGTAAATCCTCTGCTAAACGATGCATGTCATCGTGGTCTCTAACTCCTTCCTGAATTTTTAATCGAGATAATATCTCACCTACTCCTGAATGTACAATAAACAAATCACGGATTACTTGCAACTCTAATTCGGTAGTTAGCCTCATCTCATTAGACGGTGGAAGTTGCGGTAACTCCACGTCTAATCTAGGCGGATATGCTGTTTGGCCCGGTACTGGTTCCGGGTCACAGAATAGTGGATTCAATAGATGGGATGATTGGCCGAGTACTCGAATTAGCAATCCTTGTGGCGTATGTAGCATATCTCTGATTGAATTTGCATTCGTTTGTGCATTTGCAATAATCATGTCTTTAACCTGATTTTGTAATGGGCAATTCCCCTTTGTCATTACCCCGCCTGGCCAACCTTTCCCACTTGGGGGCCTTGCCCTGTATAGGGCATTACAATCTATTTTCTTGAGATTCGAAGCAGTGGTAATCGCATGGGATACAAGCCAAATCCACTGTAATCTTTCAATCTGCTCTTCTACTTCTAGAGTGCACAGATATTGGACATATCTGTAACGAGTCATTCCAGTGGGTTCATCTGCACCAGTAACGAAAACTGCTCCACTGTCAAGCCAAGCATCTACCCAATCACAAACATACGCCCTAAATTCAAGATACCAATTATCAATGAAATCGCAAATAGGTTCCAAGAATAGTTGATTCAAGGATTCCGCCTGAAGATTTCCTAACTCATCCAACTGCAGCCGACGAGATGCTTCCTCAACAAATAGAGAGCGTTTCAACATCCCCTTAACCACTTTTGCTGATGATTCTTGGCCACCAAGTAGAATCGACAATCTATCTCTTGATTCTAAAAAGGACTCGATGTCTCCTGACATTCCAGCCTCTACACCATCAATTCCTCTTTGCAATCTCCAGGCAGTCCTAATCGCTTCATCCCGCAAAAATACTGCTCCATCTTCTTCCAATTGCTCATTCGTTGGTTCTTCGCTTACAAGACCCATCCAAGGAGATACTATCGATGACAAGAACGCGTCAATTGTCGATATAGGAGCGTCGTCAATAAGTGACAATAACATCGCAACATCGCCTTGATTTCGCAATCTAGCATCATGTATGCCGTCGGTTTTGTCAGGTTGAGCTTTCAAAGATGCGATCAGTCTCCTAATGCGGCCTTTCAATTCTGCTGCCGCTTTCCTAGTAAACGTGATAGCAACGGTTTCAGTTGGAAGTAATCCTTGCCATTCCTCTAGAGAAGTTCTTTCTCTTGATGGAACCCTAATTGCCCCCATGCCCTTCAAAGGAATTCTTGGTGCAGATGGAAGAATTCTAGTTGCTCTTTGGTCACCAGAGAGAAGGTGTTGAAGATAGCGGCTTGCCATGACTGTTGTCTTTCCAGTACCTGCTCCAGCATCTATTGCTATGTGCCGATTGATGTCTAAACCTAGGCTTTGGGAAAGGTTGAATTCTATCATCACCAACCACCTCTCTTTGCACTTGGGCATGCATCTCTAATCGGGCAATATTTGCACATGTTGGATGGTTCGGGATGTATATTGCCTGACTTTGCGTTATTGATTACGCGCAATGCAGTTGTAATCCTTTCACGCATCCAAGCTCTAAATGGATTTGATGACTCATCCATAGAATCTCCTGGCATCCTGTAGTGACCATGAGTATCACCACCCACAATTCCTACATTCAATTGGGAGCACAAATCGAAGAATTCCGGATCAACTTCAATGTAATGTTGTGTCTGGTTACCAACTTGGGTTGCACCTACTCCAATCACTCTATCGCCAGGATTTGCAACCTCCCATGCCCTAGCATAAAGAGCCAATTGCAATTCATGGAATATCCCTTTCAAATGCCTTTCATTATCCCCATTATCTTTAGTTCCATCAATCGATTTAATATCTCTAAGAATTATCAATCGCTTTGATTTTGGAGGGTTTTTTAATTCGAAGTCGAGTGGTATTATTTCTTCTGCATCAGATAAATCATATTCAAAATTAATCAATTGATCTACTCTATCAATTCGCCCGCGCAATAGGAATGAATCAGATAATTCAGGTAGGCCCAATCGAACAAATCTTCCTTCTGTAGTGTTAAGTTCCCACTCGGTTGCTATAGGTGCTACATTAGTCAATGCAAAATCGCTCTCAATCATTCTACCGATTCTTCCACCTACTGGGATAGGTGTTCCTTCCTCTAGCCATTCCTTCCATTGATTTGGAGTCACTCCAATTAAATCCCTACATCTATGAGCGGAGATCCCGTCTTCCCTTTTCATCCAAGTTGCATTTTCTGAAAGTGTTTTCAGAGCGATTTGCCAAGCATTTTCCACACTTCCTATTTTCCCAGCAAAGAGAGGTAATGGATTTTCTTCTATTTCATTACCCTCAAGGCCATGTGAATTTAGGATTGACTCCTCGACAACGTGAACGATATTACCGCGTGTTACTGCAGCTAAATCTTCGTCCAGTTTGTCATCATCTCCAAGATACATATGTTTCTCAAACCATGCTCTACGCGGGCATTCTAACCAAGATTGAAGTCTTCCTTGTGACCACACCTTAGGTAGGTCAAGTTTGATTGCGATTCTCCCTGTAATCCCATCCAATTCTTCCAACATAGTAGAAGGAGGCTGGATTGGTCTAGGGTCAATAGGTATGCCTAGACCTTTCTTTGACATTATGCCGAGATGTGGCCAGTTTTTTGAATCGCGTGCATTAGCAGGTTTTGTTTTTGTTGGAATCAATTTTAAGTCCGATGATAGAATCCTTTGAGAAGCGCTAGAAAATGGATGGATTTGGCCAATTTCTAATTCTTCCCCGGTCCTTCTGCGAGAAAATTGATCGCTGAGAATCTCTGTTTCAGCTGCAACGATGAGTGCATTTGGATTGAGAGGAGATAAAATCGGAGAACGAGATTCTATTGATGCTATGCCTGCTCTTTGAACTTCATCACGAGAAAGATTGCCGCTTCTATGTGTTCTTATTCCCGATTCTATTGATTCCATCGATGAAACTCTGTAAACTAATTTCGATTCGTCTCTAATTATCTTCCATTCCCAGAATCTATCATCTGTTTCTGGGTGCCATAATTCAGGATTGAGATAATCAGGAGCCTCATTCAAGGATTGTAGGCCCCCTTCTTGGGAGACTTCGCTGAACCATTCAGCAAGCGGTCCAGTCAGTTCAATTCCTTCTTCTATGCTGGGATCAATAATTAGTACATTCTGAGATGAATTAAGAAAGTGCCTGAGTTGATGCCTAGCAATTCGGAGGGGTTCATCGGGCCTATGAAGCCCTATCTTCATTCTACTGCCTTCATCCAGCCAAGGTATTTGTGGGGTCTTCATGGACCAAGTTTCAGCATCTATCCCGCAAAGAATCAGATAATCTGATTGAAGGCCATAGGCCTGTGATGGTGATAAAATTTTGATTCCGCTGTCATGTGATGGGTTACTAGAAACCTCCTCATGAGATGATATCACTTCAAGAATCTCACAGAAATCAGCCGGTATCAATTCTATTTTTTCTTCTCTTAACCTATTCAGGGATGCAGCGAATTGTTGTAGCCCTGGTAAAGAATTAGCAAACATTTCATCCCTAGATGCTAGAGTCATCCAGTCAATTTCAGATAAACAAGAATTAAGCCAACCTACGACATCTATTGGCTGGTCTGGCAATGGTAACTTCTCTCCCGAGGAGCAGCCAATAACCTCGCGGCTAACCTCTTCTTTGTCAGATGCCGATAATATCGGATACATCCAATTTGTTATACAGGAAAGCCACCACTGGCACTCCTCTAATTTTCGTTCCATTTCCTTTGGTTCTACTCCGGGCCTAGGGCTTGCATTAGCAAGCGTATATTTCCATCTTCGAAGTGCACCTCTGCCTCCCAAAAGATGGAAGCCTCTCGCCAGTTCTGCAAGTATCTCAGGATGTAATCTTGGCTTCCAATCCTGATACATTGGATGTTGTAAATTCAAAATTTCCCAGACCATTGGTAATTCTATTTGATTCCAAAACTGAGTTAATCTGTTGAGAGACCATGCCTCTTCTCCTCGAGAAATTTTAGCCATAGAAAGAATCCTAGCGACCCCACTTGTCTCGACTACTTTTCGAGTTGATTCTCTTACCCGATAACCCATAGACTCCAAAAAAGGCCCCATACGTTGCTTGAGATTCTCAGCATCACCGCTTACAACTACAATTTCTCCCTCGATTTGATTAAGGATGTTTGCTAATGCGAGATGTGTATGTTCATTCGATTCACACATGACGTGGTTGATTTTTCGTCCTTTTTCTTCGCCGACGGACGATGACCATCCAACAGTAGATGTTGGCGCCCAAACCTCATGTTTAGGAATCCATTCCGGCAAATTTTCTGTTTTCCTAATCGGTGCTATATCCTCGATATATTCGCCGTGGAATCCCAATCTATGAGACCCTGGATTTACGAGTTGATGCATTGGTTTTAGTCTAGAAATTTCCTTGAGGATTGCAATTTGAATTTCACTGATTCCAGAAGGGTGGTCTAACACGATTATTCCATCGACATCAGAGATTGTAAAGGGCGGTTTTTCAGATTCCTGTAATGCATTCCAAACCGTTCTGTTAAGTCGAAGTGGGTGTGTTGCTTGTAATTCTGATTCCATAGATTTCAATGCCTTGTCACAAGATTTTGCTCCTGGGTCACTTTCCCAGTCCCAAGGTCTTCGCAATTTGGTCAACTCTTTGTATAAACTCAGAAGTCTGCGACTTCTAGAGCGAGACCATCTGTGTTTTGGATTTGATAGCAATAAGGGGAAACCGTGGTTTGATGCTTCTCTTGATAATGCCCTATGGGTTTTCTCGAACAATATTCCATCATCTTCGAGTAGAACTGGAAGCCTTAGATCGACATGTAAGATTCCTATCAATCGATTAATTGTAAGGTGATGGGATGTGTCAATCGATTTTCCACCACCCTTTTCATGCAGCAATTCTATTGTTTGTTTTCTAGATTGTTCAGATGGATGGATGACCATCAAGCGAGAGCCGCTCAGTAGCGAAGAAGTTAACCAATTCGGCATAGCAAGACCTGAAGGTACTGCCTCCATTGAGAGGTAGTTACTTGCTACATCTGCTTCGGTCAACATTGTCAGCCCCGCCAATGAATCAACTCGGCGGCGGTGGTTCTTGAACCCACGCCTCTAACCAAAAGCCAAACCATTGAAAGTGGAGTAAAGTTTGGAAAGTTTATGCGAGGGCGAATTATACTTGTCACTTTGATTCTTTCATTCTCTGCAATACCTACTACTCAAGCAGGTAGTCCGGAGAACTTGGAAGATGTTGGAGCGGTTTTTGGTGGAGTTTACTTGGATGCAAATGTTTCAGGCAACTCTTCGAGTTCACTGGCTGAACTGCCAGCCATAGTTGAAGACTACACAGCCACATGGTGCACAAATTGTATTTCTGTTGAGAATGCATTGAAGGATATTGAATCTGAAAATCACATGCAGACATATCATTTCCACAGATACATTGGGGAAAGTGAAGACCCGCTAGGTTCTCAGGAAGGAGATGAAAGATGGATTGAAAGGTACGATAACAGAATGCCTCCTACTGCAATCTTCAACGGAACCATAAGGCAAGTTGGAACAATTCCTGATGGCGATTCGCTCCAAGATGACTTCAATCAAAATCTAGCTAATGCTCTCGATTTGGGAACAGGTTCATCATCACTAGGATGGATTGTCACCAATGATTCAAACCCAATTGTAACATGGAACTTAGTCGTAGATATGGAAAAGTTTCCAGAGGATAGTGAAGTCAAGTCTTCACTCTGGGTTGTAGAGAAGTTGGCCTATTTCCCAGATGGTGGAAATGAAGAAGAGTATTACAAAAACAGTGTTAGAGCAATCATTGATTTGGGCAATTCTACAGCCGGGTCGATGGGAGTTACACTACCCGCCGCACATGACGGTGACGATTTACAAATTCACCTCATTCACGAGGTTATTTTGCCATTTGTTGAAGAAGTTCCCGAAGAACCTGCTGCTGAAGAAGACGAAGATGAGGAAAGCATACCTAGCATTGGGATAATCGCAGTAATTGGAATCACAATGTTTGCTGCTGCTATTGTGCAGCAAAGGCAGCAATAATTCTGTCAACATCCTCGTCTGTGATGTGCAAATGTATTGCTACTCTTACTCGGTTGTAAGGCAAATCAAACATGTCGATTCCGTGTTCTGCTAAGGATACAACGAGATCTGCTGCTGGAATGTTACAGTTAACATAAACCAAATTGGATTGGACGGCTTCGAGATCAACGCTAAAATTATCCATTGCGTTGATTGCTTCAGCTACTTTCCTTGCACGAGCATGGTCATCTGCCAAGCGCTCTATGTGATGATCTAAGGCATGTAGGCCAGCAGCAGCCAAAACACCTGCTTGCCTCCAGCCGCCTCCAAACATCTTTCGCCAGCGATGTGCTTTGTTGATGAATTCTTGAGAGCCGACCAGTACAGAACCAACTGGTGCTCCAAGCCCTTTAGAAAGGCAAATTGAAACCGAATCATAGTCTCTACACATTCTTGCAACATCTACTCCGGTCGCAATCGAAGCGTTGAATATTCTAGCACCATCAATGTGAGTTGCACACCCGTTTTCCTTTGCAACTGCTGCTATTTCGTCAAGCGCATCTTGACTGTAGCACGCCCCACCACCAAGGTTCGATGTATTCTCGACACAGACCAATGTCCCGTCTGGATAGTGTGAACCTGAGCCTTCAGCCTTGCGTATGGCCTTCTTTACCTGCTGTGCTGTCATTAGGCCTCCTTCGCCTTCAACAAGAGAAATCGAAGCCCCGCACAATGCAGCATATCCGCCACCTTCATACTTGTAGATGTGAGCGGTCTTATCGCACACTATTTCGTCTCCAGGCACTGTGTGTGTTCTCAGTGCAATTGCATTTGCCATAGTTCCACTGGCTACGAATAAAGCAGCCTCTTTTCCGAACATTTTAGCAAGACGATTTTGTAATTCAATGACTGTAGGATCGTCTCCTAATACGTCATCTCCAACTTTAGCATTCTCCATTACAGCACGCATTGCCTTTGTCGGCTGAGTTACGGTGTCGCTACGAACGTCAACACGGTCAGAAGAGTACTCGCGCATGGACTGGCCAAAACGGCATTACTCAAAGCAGTTTCAGGTCACCGGTTATGGCGTCAACAGCCGCTCGTGGGGCCGGACCAATTCCCAAAACTGTGACTGTGCCCGGTGGTATTTCTGTATGTCCAGCGTCCTTTACTAAATCACAAACAAGGCTTCCTTCCAATGCCTTAGCATATAATTGACGAAGGTGGTTTTCATCATCGGCTCTCACCACAATTTTTCTTGCGCCGAAATTATTCCAGCGTTCGTAAAGACGAGCTGCCTTTCTTTTTGCTTTCATTGCACAGTTAACTGCAGCGTGAGAACATTGAGCTGCTAGTTTACCCTTTGACAATTTCAAATCATCACGAGTCACTAGGACCATCGTGACTTCACTAGGCAGTGATGACATCAGCCTCACCGGTGGAGATTGGTTCTTCCAAAGCAGCAGTCTCTACGTGCAAAAGATTGGCTAGATATGGAGCGATCCAAATTGCACTTGCAATGCTAGCAATAGCATGGATAGCATCGAACGGAAGTCCGTTCAAAATGTAAATTCCAAAATCAGCAATTGTTCCAATGCTTGAAAGAACTGAGAGGGAAACCCACCAATCAAAGAGAACTGAGGCGATTATTGCGGAGCATACCAGCCTCTTCATAGCAACTTCAGATTCAAAGATAAGGTTCAATCTTGAGCCTGCAAATGCAACTGCTGCCCACCCGGTCGCTTGGAAAAAGGTCCACAGTCCGTGAGACAAGACTAGGTTTGAGAGCATAGTTGCCATCACTGCAAATGCCATACCTCT
>MDSZ01027463.1_pt1 | contig 11668 bp, 17 predicted proteins | sample 811201 | NCBI WGS metagenome assembly MDSZ01 (sample SAMN05326647, study PRJNA326480) | marine metagenome | isolation source: seawater | place: Indian Ocean: North | collected 2010 | reverse complement strand
GAAAGAATTACCAGTACCACCTCCACCAGATGTAACTAGGATGGAATTTGATATGAAGGATAAAAACATACGCCTAACTATCGAAAATACTCAAGAAGATGTTGAAGAGATAAAAGAAGATTTAGACAGAATAGAAGAAAAAATTGATGAACTAACCAGAAGATAATGGAAAATTCTGTATGGAAAATTTATTTGTTGCTTTTATTTTGTTACTTGTGTCCATCATTGCTATATTCGCAGATAACGATAACCCAGTTTAATGCAAGTTGGAACTCTTCAAATGATGTAGAGTGGTTAAACAAGTTATCTGATGTAGATAAAATAAAATATATAGATATAGCAGAAAACACTAAAGCACAACAAAAACATGAAATAGTAGTAGTTCCTACTATTGTAATATATAAGGATGGAGAAGAAGTAAAAAGATTACAAGCAGATATATCGTTTGCTATAAAAGCAACTAGAGAAGAGTTGCAAGAATATATAGATGAACTATTAATGGAAGACTTTTAATGAAAAAATTATTATTATTTTTATTATTACCATTGTTAACTTTCGGACAAAAGGAAGTCATTATAACTATTAAAACAGATGTATATCCAGGAGAAACAAAATGGGTGTTATATGATTCTGTTTATCAAGGTGATACATTAGCCCATGTTCCTTATGGGTATTATACACAAAACAATACTGTTAATAGTGATACAGTGTACATTCCAGATAGTATTACTAATATATCTTTTGTTATATTCGATTCTTATGGAGACGGTATAACTAATGGGGAGTATTATGTAAGTATATGTGGAGACACCGTAGTTGATTATCCTACTAGTACATTTACTTCAGGATTAATACATAATAGAGTTGTACCACAATGTATGCCACAACCACCACCAGTTCAGTTAGTTCCAGCTAAAGTTATAATAAACTTAGACCAGTATCAAAGTGAAACATCTTGGGATATAAAGGATACAAATGGTAATGTATATGCTATGGGTGGTAATTATAATACACAACCAGATTACTCTACAATAGTAATTCCTGTACAAATACCTAAAGGTAATTTAATATTTACTATATATGATACGTACGGTGATGGTTTAAATGGGAGTTTGTGGCAGGGTCAAGATGGTTCGTATTTTGTAAAACAATGTAATGATACATTAGTGTATGGTACAAACCCAGCTTTTGGTAACGACACATCACATATATTTGTTTCAGATTCTTGTCCACCTATATATGGGTGTACAGATGATGATTATGTAGAATGGAATCCATTTGCAGATATAGATGACGGGAGTTGTCAAACATTAAAAATATTTGGATGTATAGACAGTACAATGTACAATTATGATAGTACAGCAAATACTATGGAACTTATAGATACTTGTGAGTATACATTGATACTACATGACCTTATGGGTAATGGATGGGTTGGTTCACATTTAAAAGTGATACATCCAGATACATCTTATCAATTTACACATACAGGTGGTTTTATAGATGAATATCAAATAGGATTAACCGCGCCTGACCCAGTAACATTTAGATTTCATATATCGTCACAGGCAAGTTTAACTACAATAGAATGTGGTTTTACATTTATAAATCCAGAGGGTGATACTTTGATAAGTATTATGCCTCCATTTATACAACCATTATTACCATATCATATAATAACAAACTGTGGTAATACATGTGAAGAAAAACTATTCGGTTGTACTGATAGTACAGCTGTTAATTATACTGACTCTGTCAACACTGATGACGGTAGTTGTTATTATAATCCAGGTTGTATGAATCCTCTATTTTTAGAATATGATTCTACAGCCGATTATGATAATGGTTCTTGTGAAACTTTAATAGTTTTAGGATGTATGGATAGTACAGCTTTAAATTACAACCCAAATGCAAATGTAGAATTACCTGGTAGTTGTATAGATATAATATATGGATGTATGAATCCATTAGCATTTAATTATAATCCTAATGCAAACGTAGACGATTCTACATGTATACCATTGATATATGGTTGCACAGACCCAACTATGTTTAACTATTGTGATAGTTGTAATACAGATGATGGAAGTTGCGAACCATTTGTATATGGATGTACAGATTCAACAATGTTTAATTTTAATCCACTTGCAAATGCTGACAATAATTCTTGTGTTCCTTATATTATCGGGTGTACTGACCCTACTGCACTTAATTACAACCCCGAAGCTAATACAGAAGATTTTAGTTGTATTGATTATATCTATGGTTGTACTGATAGTACTGCTCTTAATTATAATCCAGAAGCTAATACTGACAATGGTTCGTGTATTGATGTGGTTGAAGGATGTATGGACCAAGATGCGCACACATATAATGAACTAGCTAATGTAAATATAGAAGATTCATGTTTTTATGATGCAGAATGTATAACAGGACCTGGAGAACCATATTGGTTAAATGACCCTTGTTATGCTTGGGTTATAGATGTTGATGAGTATTGTTGTGAAAATGAATGGGACAATATATGTCAATTAACATATGACTATTGTGAAGGTACTTGGACAGGGCCGTTACCAAAACGAACGAAACAGTTAATTATGATTGTAGATATATTAGGTAGACCTGTAGTAGAAAATAAAAATCAACTATTGTTTTATATATATGACGATGGTAGTGTAGAGAAAAATTTAAAACAATGAAAAAAATATTAATATTTATTTTTCTATTACTACCTTTGTTTGGTAAATCACAAATAGATATAGAAAAGATTTTTAAATTTTCTACATTCTATGCAGCTGTTAATGGTGGTACATCTGTTTCAGATGTTGAAATATTTTCTGTACAAGATGGTTTAACTACTGAAACAATACAAACACCGTATGACTTTAATCTTACTGTAGGTATCAGAAAGATAGCTAGGTTTGGTTACGAAAACAAAGCAAATACATTTTATGATGGTACAGAATCTAATTATAGTGACGCTGCTACTATTGGTAAAGTAAAAGGACCTGAGTTTTTATTTCAAATAGATTACAAAAGACAAGAGGGTGTAGAGTATTTGGACCAACATCATTTTGTTAGACACACAGTATATGACTACATATTAAAAGCTGAGTATCTTGTTGATGGTTTTGCAGATGTAGAATATTTTGAAACATCACAAAGATATAAGTATAAGGTAGGGGGGTTTGTTTTTAATGGTGGTATTGTACAACGTATAGCAGAACCATATGGATATGACCCATTAGACCAATGGAAGTTAGATAATGGTGGTATACATTATACATACTTAGCATTACAAGAAGGATATAATGTAGATGTATATCATGAAATGTATTATAACTCTAATGGTGATTTAGTAGCTACATCTAATGATGTTTGGGAACAAGTGGTAATACCAGATGTACTATCTCAATATACAGAAAGAAAGAGAAATGAATTAGATAGAATATGGAATCATTCTATAGTTATTGGTTTTGATTATTATTACTATAAAAAAGATTTTTGGATACATAGTTGGGGTAACTTATTGCCTTGGCATTATAATGATGGTAATGATTTTAATTATCATTATGATGTAGATGGACAATGGTACGATTATTCAGGAGGTTTGATATTTGGACAGAAATTTACAAAACAATTTGGTATCTTTGTAGAAGGTAAATACAATAAGTATTGGAATAGAGAATGGTATGATTTTAAATTAGGATTAAATTACGTAATAAGATAATGGCAATAATAGGATATGTAGATAATATACCAGTGTTTGAAACACCAATAGAAGCTTTACAGTATGGTAATACCAATGGATTAGTTGGATACCATACACACAATATAAATGGTGTTGTTGGATATATGGCAGGGCCAACACATGGTCAAGCCGCTTCAGGTTCACAGGGTAGTATGACAAGTAATTTTATTAGTACAGGTAGTAGTAGTACACCAGAAGGTAGTTCAAGTAGTGGTTCACAAGGAGCTCCGTCTTTTGGTGGTGGTGAAAAAGGAGGATATTAATATGAGTAATGGACCATATACATTAACAACTTCAGGAGAAGGTTTAGGACCAGGACCAGATAGAAGGTATCAGTTTCCTGTTGAATTTGGTATGATGAAAAATATACCATTTCAATATGATTTTGGTGAGTTTGGACCACCTGAGGCAAAATTAGGAAGAGATGGTAGAATAACTTTTACAGGACCTGTAGTCAGACCTACTTATAAAAAAGGTAAGAAAAAAGGTGAATACAGACCATTAGCTAAACAACAAACTGTTAAGTATAAACCTAATGAATTAGGAGCGACAATTAAAGTAAAAGAAACTCCATTACAACGTACAAGAAAAAGAAGATTTACAGAAGATTTTAATTATCAAGGAGATTATAGTACAAGAGATGTTAGAAGGTTTAATAGATTAAGAAAAAAAGGGTTTCAAAGTCCATTATCTAGTAAGGGTTATAAAAAAATATTAGACCCTGATACAGAACCATATAGATTACATGTACCTGTTATTGGTCAAGCTCCAGACTTAATAAATAGATTAGTAAGTTTTACTAAAAGAGGTATGCAATTAGGTGGAGAGTATGGTCCAATAGCAGGTGGTGATTATACAGATGTTACAAGAACAAATGTTAATCCGTCTGATGGTTTTTCGTTATTTACTAGAGGAAGATTAAATCCTAATATTACGTATGGACTTGAAGGGACAAAAAAAAGAGGAGGTAGTAGTCCTTTTAATACAGTATTAGGAATGACTTTGGGTGGAATGGCAGGATTTGGTACACTTTTTCCTGCTAGTGGTTCTGAACAAAGTTATTTAAATTTACCTATTAAAGGTAGGTTTACTAAAAATAAATTTTTAAATACTATATTTCCAGGTTTTGAAGATTATGCAGCACAAGGAGACAGTCCAAGTGGTAGGGACGATGTTACAGTTACGAATTATGGAGGTAGTTTAAATATACCTATTTTAGGAGTTTCTACAAATAGAGGCCAAAAAAATATAATAGATATGGGAGTATACGGCAGTCAATATAGTAATCAACGATATAGTAATCAAAGACTTTCCAAAATACATCCACTAATTCCTTTTACAGGTAGATATACTATAGGAGGTGATGATAAAGGAGCTCCAGATTATAGTGGTAATATTTTTAAAGATATAGGACAATATGTATATAAAGGTGGTTTAGATAAAAATTTAAGGTCATTTGGATATCCCTATGGAGCGTCATTTGAAACACCAATACCATTATTACCACCATATGCAAATGTATTTGACCCTGGTAGATTTAATGTAAAAAGAACAAAAGAAGTAATATATAATCCACAAGGTGGTTTGAATGAAATGACAATATATAACACGAGGCCTGGGAGATTTACAACAACAGATAGAAATTTTGTATATTAATAAAAATTAAAAAATTATGAGTATCTTTACAAAAATATTTACAGGGAGTGCTGACAAGATAATTAATTCTGTCGGTAACGTATTAGACGAGGTAATAACTACACAGGAAGAAAAAGACGCAGCTAAGTTAGCTATACAGAAAGTACTATTAGAAGCAGAAAAAGATGCTTTTGCTAAAGAAGTAGAAGATAGAAAGTCTGCACGTGATATGTATAAAGATGATGCAATGATACAAAAAGTTCTTGCAACATTGTTTACGGTAGCGTACTTTGGTATTACATTTGTAATGTTTAGTTATTTTGTAACTAAATCAATAGACTTAGGTGAGTTTGAAATAAGTTTTATATCTACAATTTTTGGTGCTATGTCATCTAAAGTTAATACGATAATAGACTTTTTCTTTGGTGGTAGTAGTAAGAAAAGTGAACCTGTAAAAAAATAAATTATGGCAAAAACACCAGCTTGGCAAAGAAAAGAAGGTAAAAATCCTTCAGGTGGTTTGAACGCAAAAGGTCGTGCATCATTAAGAGCTAAAGGACAAAATATAAAAGCACCTGTAACAACTAAACCTTCTAAACTAAAAAAAGGTTCTAAAGCTGCAAAACGTAGAAAATCTTTTTGTGCACGTATGAAGGGTATGAAAAAAAGATTAACATCTGCAAAAACAGCTAGAGACCCTAATTCAAGAATTAATAAAGCATTAAGAAAATGGAATTGTGCACATGGATGTGCAATGCCTAGAAAAAATAATTATTCATCAATTAGACCACAACTAGACTAATGGCAAAAATAAGCGAACACATAACATATCACGAGGCTACGTACAGTAGAACTGGTGAAAGATTAAATTTAGACAATACACCGAATCCTAAACAATTAAAATGTATGGCAGAAGTAGCAGAAAATCTGTTTGAACCATTACGTAAGTGGGTTGGTGGACCTATAAAAGTAAATAGTTTTTTTAGGGGGGAACCTGTAAATACAGCTATAGGCGGTAGTAAACATTCACAACACATGAAAGGTCAAGCTATAGATATAGATGACACGTTTGGACATAAAACAAACGCAGAAATGTATCATTATATAAAAGATAATCTAGAATTTGACCAAATGGTATGGGAGTTTGGTGGTGAGTATCCTGATGGTAACCCTAACTGGGTACATATTAGTTGGGTATCACATAGACCAAATAGAAAACAAGAAGTAATTGCTATCAAAAAAAATGGTAGAACTAAGTATATTAAAGATATAGAGGATTATTTAAAAAATAAATAAAATAATTTTATACATGAAAAAAAAGACAAATCAAAAGGGTGTAATTTTTAATGACATGTATAAAAATGCATATTATATTATTATGGGAAGATTAGTTGTAGATGATTTGTTGGATTATAATGGTTGTGCATTACCATTTATACCATATTCTAAGAATGATGAAATTAAAGAAGAAATATATGATGATATAATAAATCACTTTATAACTACTGAAGAATACGAGAAGTGTGCAGATATAAAAAAAATAAAAGATAGTATATATAATAATAAAAATTCTTAACTTTGTAAAAAATTAAAAAAATGCCTAAAAATTATACATTTAACGCAAATATAAATATGACAGCCAACTCATCTACTGGATACAGTCAGTCACAGAGTGGTTCATATACATTAAATATTACAGGTGTAGACCAAATAGCTACAGGTAGAATAGATGTAGCTCATGATGGTGACTCTACAGTGATGGCAGCCCCAGGTAGTGGTAGGGTAATATATGTTAAAAATTTAGATGATACTAATTTTGTAAAAATATATGACGGAGCTTCAAGTGCTGCTGATTTAATTGGTATATTAAGACCAGGTGAATTTTTATGTACAATTATAAGAGGAACAGGAACAACAACAGCAAAAGCAGATACAGCTACAGTAACAATTGAATATGCTGCAGTAGAAATAGACGCAAACGCATAATAAAAATATTTAAATATGGCAACACAATCATTATCAGTAACAGTTTCAGCTAGTTTATCATTAGTTGATTCAGATGGAAATACAGTATTTACATTTTCACCTAGTTTTACGACGGCAAGCACTACTGTAGATTCAGCTTTAATATCTACAGGAGAAATATTAACAAATGGTACAAGTGATACTACAATTAATTTAGCTAGTCACAATAAAGACTTAATATATACATTTATTAAAAACGTAGATACAGATTATCCTGTTGCAGTTAAACCAGATGGAGATGTTATAGCAGATTTAAAACCAGGTGAATGTTTCTTTTCACCTATACATGTTGATGGAGCTGGAGATGGTTCTGCAAATTTAGACCTTGCTGCTACAACAGCTGCACAAAAAGTACAATACCTTATATGTGATGGTCCAGATACAGGTATAAGTTCTGACGACTAATACATAGTATGCCTTTAATTAAAGACAAGGATAGGTATAAAAAGTTAGTTAACGTAGATAAAACAAAAACCTACGAACCTAGACAAACTGGTAACGTAGTAACTAACGTCACACAACGAAATAGACAGATGGCCACTGACAAACAAAAGTCAGAGGTCATTTCTGTTTCAAATAACAATAATTTTGTAGAATCCTTAATTACACCCACGTCAAGTACTGTACAAACACTAACATCAATTAATCAAAATCAATCTTTGATAGATGTTATAATGTACAATATGAGCAGTGGTAATGCTGTGGTAGAGTTCGGATGGACACATACAAATCCAGAATCAATAACTTTTGCTGGTGACACTGTAGTTGTAGATGCATTAATTGCACCATTGTTTAGAGCTACAGTAGCAGCTGCTGGGACTGTGTCTTTAAAATCACAAATAGAAAATGCAAGGAGTACAACAGAAATTAGTGTGTTTAACAATGTAAACAAAACTGTATATTTTATAATAAGAACAGAAGACCAGTTTGCTGTAACATATACAACTACACGTTAATAACTTTGTTAATAACTTTTTTTTAATCATTTCTTTTTCAGTCATTTAAAAAATAATTTTATAGACATATAACAAAAACCTATAAATTTATGAATTTAGTTGATAAAATAAAGAAATATCTCACAGACAATCCTCATCTTTTGACTAGTAAATATGCAGATACTGCAAAAAAATTTGGGACTAATTACGAACAAATAAGAGCTATAGCGAGAAGAATAAGAGAAAAGAATCCTGATAATATGCCGAAAGAAAAAGAGGTATATAATTTCCAAGAATCAAAACAACAAGCTATAGCTACAGCAGAAAACTGTACACGTGTAAAATCTTTAGAAGATTTACTTATACAATGTAAAGTTGATTTGGATAAATGGTATGTAGAGAAATATGATATAGGTACTTATGAGGTAACAGGTTTTGACAAAGAACGTAATCCTGTTACTATTACTATGTATAGAAGTAAAGCGTTTCTTAAACCTGTACAAGAAGAGTTCAATGTAAAGTTAATTAAAGAACAAATTAAAGAAGACCTATCAGATATATCACCTTTAGTGGCAAAAAAAGAAAGGAACAGAAATGATAAAAAAGATAAATATCTATTAGAAATATCTGCGTTTGATTTACATTTAGGTAAAATAGGTATTAAAGGTGACAAATACGATTTAAAAATCGCTGAAGAAAGATTAGTAAATGCAGTAGAACACTTATTATATAGAGCACAGGGTTATTATATAGATAAAATATTGTTTATTGCGGGTCATGACTTTTTAAATGCAGATGGTGACTGGCCTATACCAGCTACTACAAAAGGTACACCACAGTTTAATAGTGACTATCATATAGACATGTATAGAGCAGGTAGGAAGTTATTAATAAAAGTTATAAACTATTTAGCAGAAGTAGCCCCTGTACATGTTATGATTATACCAGGTAATCATGATAGAGAATCTATGATGCATTTAGGTGATACATTAGAACTGTATTTTGAAAATCATAAAGATGTTAAAGTAGACAATGGTGATAGTTTAATGAAAATGTTAGTATATGGTAAAAATATGGTTGTATCAGACCATGGTGATGGGCCTAAAACAAACGATTTACCAGGTATTATATCACAACGATATAAAAATGCTTGGAGTGATGTAGACTATGTTGAAGTACATAGAGGTCATCTACACACTAATAAGTCTACAAAACTACAAGCAATTGAAGAACTGCAAGGCATTACAGTTCGTAATCTATCGTCTATGTCTGCTACAGACTATTGGCACGATAGTAAAGGTTACATAGGTAATATTAAGAAAGCACAAGCTTTTCTTTACCATAGAATAAACGGTTTACAAGGTATACTTAATTATAATGTAGAAATTAATTAGATATAAGCTCCAGTTATGTTATCTCTAATTTGTTCATTACGTTGAACTTCAGTGTATTCTTTTGTTCTATTTTTAAATCCAACACGAGCATGTATCTTTAAACCAATAACCACAACATCTTGTTCTAGAGGTTTTTTAGGGTTTATTTTATGTATATCTCTTTTATGTGTTATATAATCTAAATGTGGGTATGTATCATCGTACTCAATTCCAAATACTACATTGTACAATGTTTTTGTTTCAGTTTTTGTTCTGTTTCTAAATTTACGTTGCCATTGGTACGTAATATCACAAAACACTATTTCTCCTAATTGTATATTATCCATAATTAAAAAAACAGGCGAGGAAATGTAATTACCCCAAAGTATAACAGCAGTGTTATTATTAAATATTACTAACCCCGCCTGTTGACAAACAACTTATTTATTTTCTTTTCTTCCTTCATCAAAACCCCAGGCAAATCCAATCATGATAAATCCAATTGCACAAAATACGTAAAATACTTCAGTCATTAGTAATTCATTATTAAGAGTTCTTCACCTTTGTTTTGTTTTTTACCTTTAGTTGCACCTGCAGCTTTAGTAAATTCTTTTGCAACCCATCTAAAATCTTTCTGTGGGTACATTTCTTCTAAACCTTCAAAATAATAATATGATAGTGCAAATTTACCATGTATATTTTTTAACCACACAGACAAATTTTCATGGTCCATAGAATCAAAATCATGATTACTATAATAGTTTTCTGTTTTGTAATATGGTGGGTCTAAATAGAAAAAAGTTTTGTTTGTGTCATACTTTGCTATACATTCTGTATAGTCATAATTAGTACAATCAGTTATTGCATGTAGTTTTTGCATTATATCTGGGTCATTTAATTTTTTGACAAATGTATCAAATTTACTTGTATATTTACCTTTTAAATCTATAAATTTAGATTTCATGATTTTACTACCACTAAAGACCTGTGTAGCTATGTATGCGTATTTCATAGCCATATCAAATGAATAATCACTAAATCCAAGGTTACAAGTATTTTTGATTTCTTCTTGATATTTGTAAAACAATTCTTTGTTTTGTGATTTAATACCACTTTCTATAATATGTTTTAAGAAAAAATGTGGTTCTGTACAACATTGGAATAAATTAACCATATATCTATTTACGTCATTGTAAACGATTTTATTAATATTTGGTAATTGATGTATGTTGTTCTTTATATATACCCAGAATGCTCCTCCAAATACTTCAACATAGTTTTCTATGTCTTCTGGTATATATTGGTTTATCCATTTAGCCATACGACTTTTACCACCTATATAACTAATCATTGTTATTTATATTTTTATCTATTTCTTTTTCTATTTGTGTAGATACATACATACCTGACACAAATCCTGTTACAAATGTTATTATTGCTATCATTGTTTTAGTTTTTCTAATTCAAACTCTAAGTGAGCTATAGCTTTTTCAATACAATTAATTGGTGTATCATGTTTTTTATAAGCTCGCAAAATGTATGTTACAGCTGTACCGCAATGATAAGACAAATCAAAATTATCACATACTTTTCTAGCTTCATAACCTTCTTTACCTTTATAATATTTTGGTATTCTATGGTCACTTTGTAAACCACCTGTTCTTGTTTTACCATTATACTGGTTTGTATTACTTTGTTTTGCATTATCTAAATTTCTATCAAATTCATAATAATACTTGTTGTGTTTTTTATCTACCTTGTCCACGATATTTTTTTTTAAATTTAGTTTGACTTTTACTAGCGTTTTTTGAATGTACCCCTGGGCGTTTTTTTCTACCATTACCCTTAAATATAAAGTTTTTTACTGCCATTAGTTTAGTTTAGTTTTATAATGTTCTACAATTTTATTTAATTGTCTTTTGTAAAATAAATCAAATTCAACCAATTCT
>MDSZ01023986.1_pt1 | contig 11669 bp, 11 predicted proteins | sample 811201 | NCBI WGS metagenome assembly MDSZ01 (sample SAMN05326647, study PRJNA326480) | marine metagenome | isolation source: seawater | place: Indian Ocean: North | collected 2010 | reverse complement strand
TTTGCTAAAGATGGAAATTCAGATATTTATACAATGGACTTAGAAAATAGAATTGTTGAAAGAATAACTAATCATCCGTCTATAGACACATCTCCATCATATTCACCAGATGGAAAATTTATTACATTTAATTCAGACAGAAGTGGCTATCAACAAATTTATGTTATGAAAAGTGATGGATCGAAAGTAAAAAGAGTTTCATTTGGAAATGGTTTATATGGTACACCGGTATGGTCACCTCGTGGTGACTTAATTGCATTTACTAAACTTCATAAAGGAAAATTTTATATAGGGGTTATGAGAACAGATGGAACTGGAGAAAGACTGCTAACAGAAAATTATTATCAAGAGGCACCTTCTTGGTCACCAAATGGTAGAGTATTAATATTTTATAGAGAGACAAAATCTGATAGTGAAGGCAAAGGTTTTTCAGCTAAACTTTGGTCTATTGATTTGACCGGATATAATGAAAGACAAGTTATTACCGAAACAGACGCATCTGACCCATCTTGGTCCTCATTGCTTAGCAATTAGCACATATTTTAGTAATATTTACTAATAATTTCGGTTGATTTCTTATCTTGAAAGATTTACTTAGTTGTGAAATTAATACTATATAAAAAAGAATTTAAGGAGCAGTATGATATTTAATAAATCAACATACAATTTAATTTTAGTGTCAATTTTTGCTTTGCTACTATCGGCATGTGCACAAAAAGCAGCAAAAATAGATTCACAGATCCAAGGTGATGTTTATACAGGAACAGACACGGTTGAATATTTAGCAGACGGAGTTCCTGACAGAGTGTTCTTTGCAACTAACGAGTCAGTTTTAACTACTGCTTCAAGAGATACATTAAGAAAGCAAGCAGCGTGGTTAAGAAAAAATTCTGATATAAATGTTGTTTTAGAAGGACATGCTGATGAAAGAGGAACAAGAGAATATAACTTAGCATTAGGCGAGAGAAGAGCTAATGCAGCAAAAGATTACTTGATGACTTACGGTATTTCAGAAAATAGAATTTCTGTGATTAGTTATGGAAAAGAAAGACCGGTAGACTCTGGCTCTAATCCTTTATCTTGGTCCAAAAATAGAAGATCTGTTACAGTTAAAGCTAACTAAAAATATATAATATTTAAAGACCCATTACTTAAAAAAAGTGATGGGTCTTTTTTTTGCCATCATTCTATCTAAAAACTATTCATTATTATGATAAAGAAATATATTTTGAGTTTTTTTGTATTGATCACATTTTTTGTATCAAGTTTTAGTATTACTTATTCAGATAATCATAATGTTTTACAAATTATCGAGGCTTTACAGCAAGATATAAAAACTTTAGAGAGAGCCGTGTATTCAGATACGATTGAAAGTAGTACTTCTGAAGTTTCTTTAGATAGTAGTTCAGAGGAAGCTCTTACTCGACATCTGTTAAAATTATCTGAGATTGAAAATCAATTTAGAGACTTAACAAATAAATTCGAAGAAATTAATTTTAAACTAGATAAACTTTCAAATAGATTGACAAAACTACAATCCGATAATCAATTACGTTTTGAACAGGTTGAGAAAACAATTGGCAATGTTGTTAGCACTGGTGCTGCAAACATGACAGAAAATACTTCTGAGGAAAATAAAAAATTACCTGGAACATCTGAACCACAAGACTTAGGCAGTATTTCATATAAGGATATGACAACCACTGATACAACTCAACAAACACAATCTGTGGACTCTACTTCAACAGTTATTTTAGAAAGTGTTGAGAGTACTGAAAAATTATTACCTGAAGATTCTCCTGAAAAGCAATATGAATTTGCGACTAGCTTCTTAAAAGTTGGTGATTACAATACTGCAGAAAGAGCTTTAAAAGAATTTGTACAAACAAATCCAAATCATATGCTAGCAGGTAATGCTCAATATTGGTTTGCTGAAACTTTTAGAATTAGACAATTATATGTTGATGCAGCCTCAGCTTATTTAGAAGGTTATCAAAAATATCCAAAGAGCGAAAAAGCACCTGATAATTTATTAAAATTAGGTGTATCATTAGTACAAATTGGAGAAAAAGATCAAGGTTGCATGATGATTACAAGTTTAGAAAAGGAATATCCTGAGGCGTCTCAATCAATTCTTCAAAAAGCAAAATATGAAGAAAAAAAGTTTGAATGTAAAAAAGATAACACCTGATAATTTTGATTTCAGAAAAATTCTTAAAGATAAAAAGATTTTTGAAATATATAAAAAATTTGAAAAAAATTTAAATAGTTTAAATAGTATTAAAAAAGCTGGCGTATCGGTTTCTGGTGGCCCAGACAGTATGGCCTTAAGTTTCTTACTGAATTGTTATAAATTTGTAGGAAACAAAAAAATTAAACTATATTTTTACTTGGTAGATCATGGATTAAGAAAAGAATCCTCCAATGAAGCAAAATTAGTTAAAGAACAACTAAGATTAAAAAAAATTGACTTAAAAATTTTAAAATGGAAAGGAAAAAAGCCCCTTTCAAATTTACAGAGTATAGCTAGACAAAAACGTTATGAGCTCATATTTAATCAATGCATTAAAGACGGAATAAAAACTGTTTTTACAGGACATCATCAAGATGATTTATATGAGACATTTTTTAGTCGATTATTAAGAGGATCTGGAACTGAAGGACTTTCATCATTTGCTGAATTTGAGAAAAATTTTCTTTGTAAAGATAAGATTATCAAAGTAGTTAGACCCTTATTGAATATAGATAAGATAAATCTTGTTTATACTTCAAATTCTGTTTTTAATTTTTATGTAGAAGATCCAACAAATGAATTTGAAAAATTTCAGAGATCTAGATTGAGAAAATTAATTGTAGATCTAAAAAAACAGGGTTTAGATTTTAAAAAATTAAACCTTTCTATAAACAATTTAGCCTCGACTAATAAGGCAATGAATGAAATTGTCAAAAAAAGTATTTCTACTAATGTTATTTTTAAACAAAACAAATTCTTGATTGGACCAAATTTTTTTTTATTTCCTCATGAAATTGTTTTCAGATCATTATCTGATTTAATAAAAAAACTTAATAAAAGGGCCTATCCACCTCGAGGAAGAAAAATAGTTAACTTAATAAACCAAGTAAAAAACAATAACTTTATTAAAGCGACATTAGGTGGCATAATTATTAAAAAAATACATAATTCAGTAATTCTTGAGCAAGAAAAAACAAAAAAACGTTAATTTTGCCACAATTTGACACTTGTTTAATTTATAATAATTCTTAATTACTATATAATTTTATTTATGAATTTAAAAAATTTAGCAATGTGGGCAATAATAGTCTTACTAACAGTTGGACTTTATAATATGTTTAAAAATCCTAAAGGGTCATTTAATCAGAAAAATAATATAATCTTTTCAGAATTTTTATCAGAGGTTGAAAACGGCAGAGTTGTTCAAGTTGAAATACAAGGAAATAATGTTAACGGTGTTTTTTCGAATGGACAAAAATTTTCGACATATGTGCCTAATGATCCAAATTTAATTGAAAAATTATCAGAAAGAGGAGTAAGTATTTCAGCTTCACCACTTGAAGAAAAAATGCCTTCTCTATTTGGTGTGCTACTTTCCTGGTTTCCAATGTTACTTCTAATTGCAGTATGGATATTCTTTATGAGACAAATGCAAGGTGGAAAAGGTGGAGCAATGGGTTTTGGAAGATCTAAAGCTAAACTAATGAACGAATTAAAAGGCAAAGTTACATTTAAAGATGTAGCGGGTGTAGAAGAAGCAAAAGAAGAAGTTGAAGAAGTGGTTGAATTTTTAAAGGATCCAAGAAAGTTTAGTAGACTAGGCGGAAAAATTCCTAGAGGTTGTTTATTGGTAGGACCACCTGGTACAGGAAAAACTTTACTTGCTAGAGCAATAGCAGGAGAAGCGGGAGTACCATTTTTTACAATTTCAGGTTCGGATTTTGTTGAAATGTTTGTTGGAGTTGGTGCATCAAGAGTTAGAGATATGTTTGAGCAAGGTAAAAAACATTCTCCATGTATAATATTCATAGATGAAATAGATGCAGTTGGAAGAAGCAGAGGTGCAGGACTTGGTGGTGGAAACGATGAACGAGAGCAAACCTTAAACCAACTATTAGTTGAGATGGATGGTTTCGATACTAATGAGGGTGTGATAATAATTGCTGCAACAAATAGACCTGACGTTCTTGATCCGGCTCTATTAAGACCAGGAAGATTTGATAGACAGGTAGTTGTCTCTAACCCTGATATTATTGGAAGAGAAAAGATATTAAAAGTTCATGCAAAAAAAATAAATATGTCGCCTGACGTAAATTTAAGAACTGTTGCTAGAGGTACACCGGGTTTCTCAGGAGCTGACCTTGCCAATCTCGTAAACGAAGCTGCCTTATTAGCTGCAAGAAAAAATAAAAGAATTGTAACTTATCAAGAATTTGAAGATGCTAAAGACAAGGTAATGATGGGAGCTGAAAGAAGATCAATGGTAATGACCGAAGATGAAAAAAAACTTACTGCATATCATGAAGGAGGGCATGCACTTGTTTCATACAATATGTTACCACACTATGACCCTATACATAAAGCAACAATAATACCTAGAGGCAGAGCTTTAGGAATGGTTATGAACTTACCAGAAAGAGATAAACATGGATATTCAATTAAATATCTTAAAGCAAGATTAGCTGTTTGTTTTGGAGGGAGAGTTGCAGAGGAATTAATTTTTGGTAAAGATAATATTACGACCGGAGCAGGGGGAGGAAATGGTTCAGATATAAATCAGGCAACTCAACTAGCTAGAGCAATGGTTACAAAATATGGAATGAGCGAAGAAATGGGACCAGTTGAATATGGAGAAAATCAAGAAGAAGTATTTCTCGGAAGGTCTGTTACACAAACGCAAAGTGTATCTGAAGCTGTGGCCCAAAAAATTGACAAAGAAATAAGAAAACTTGTTGATGAAGGATATAATCATGCAAAAAAAATATTAACAGATAAAATTGAAGATCTTCATAAAATAGCCAAAGCATTACTCACATATGAAACATTAACAGGTGAGGAGATTGAGGATATCATTAATAAAAATAAATATCCTGAAAGTAAGCAAGACCTTGCAAAAGAAGATGAAAACAAAGACTCAGCGCTTGGGTCTATTGGATTGAAACCAAAAATAGTTCATTAATTGAATGATAAAACATTACACAAGAGCGTGTAATTTTTATTATGGAAAAGTTTCAAAAGAAAAAATAAAAAAAAAACTAAGTTTGCCTCTTAATGGTAATAAACTAATTTCTTTTGACAAGATAGAAATTATCACAAGAAAAAAAAAGAAAATAATTAGTTTAAAAGATATAAAAAAATTAAATCCAAAACTTAAAAAAAAAATAAATGGTGACTTAAAAAAAATTACAAAATCTAAAAATCTTAAAAAAATAAAATTTAAAAACTTCCCTTTATTAATGGGAATATTAAACGCGACTCCTGATAGTTTTTCTGATGGTGGTAAATTTTTAAAGTTAAGATCAGCATATAAACAAATTAAGAAATTAAAAAAAGACGGAGCTGATATGATAGATATCGGTGGAGAGTCAACTCGTCCAAATTCAAGAACAGTAGATTTAAAAATTGAGTGGAAAAGAATTAAATCAAAAATAAAATATGCAAAAAAAATTAAATTTTTTGTATCAATAGATACTAGAAAAAGTTATGTTCTTAAGAAATCACTCCCTCTAAAAATAAATCTACTTAATGATGTATCAGGATTAAATTATGATGGAGATATGATTAATATATTAAAGAAAAGCAAAATTCCTTTTGTAATTCATCATATGCAAGGAACCCCCCAAACTATGCAAAAAAAACCTAAATATAAAAATGTAGTTTTAGATATTTATGATTATTTTGAAAAGAGATTAAACTTTGTAAGGTCTAATAAAATTATACATAACAATATAATTTTAGATCCAGGTATAGGTTTTGGTAAAAATTTGAAACATAATATTACTATATTAAAACAAATATCTATTTTTCACTCATTAGGGTTTCCAGTATTGTTAGGAATATCAAAAAAAAATTTTATTAAGGAAATTGCAAAAATTAACGATAGTAAAGCCAGAACTGGAGGAACAGTATCATCTAGTATTCATGCACTTCTTCAAGGAGTTCAAATATTGAGAGTCCATGATGTAAATGAAATTAAACAAGCAATAAAAGTGTTTAATAAAATTTTTTTTAACTTATGAGCAAAAGATATTTTGGAACAGACGGCATAAGGGGAACTGTAAATCAGTATAAAATAAACGGTGATATGTTTTTTAAATTTGGTCTTGCCGCAGGTACATACTTTAGAAATCTAAAGAAAAAAAAACAAATAGCAATTATTGCTAAAGATACAAGATTATCAGGCTATACATTAGAACCAGCACTTGTTTCTGGTTTAGCTTCAGCTGGAATGCATGTTTATACTCTTGGGCCTTTGCCAACAAATGGTTTAGCAATGCTAACAAAAAAAATGGATGCAAATCTTGGAATCATGATTACAGCATCTCATAATCCTTTCTATGATAATGGGCTTAAACTTTTTGGTCCTGATGGACTTAAACTTTCAGATAAAATAGAAAAAAAAATCGAAAAACTTATTGATACAAAGATTTCAAAACATTTAATTAATCCAGATGTTCTTGGAAGAGTAAAAAGACTGGAGGATGCAAATGATAAGTATATTAATATTCTTAAAAGCAATTTTCCTAGAAATTTTTCTTTAAAAGGTCTTAAGATAGCAATAGATTGTGCTAATGGTGCTGGTTATAAATCAGGGCCAAAAATACTCAAATCATTAGGTGCTAAAGTTTATGATATTGGAACTTCTCCAAATGGTTTAAATATTAATTCAAATTGTGGATCAACTTTTCCAAATAAAATCAAATTTTTTTCTAAAAAAAAAAAAAGTAAACCTTGGAATTTCTTTGGATGGTGATGCTGATAGAATTATAATTTGTGATGAAAAAGGAAAAATAATTGATGGTGATCAAATAATTGCAATGATTGCATTAAGATGGAAAAAGAAAAAAATTTTAAAAGGTGGAGTTGTAGGTACACTTATGTCAAATTATGGATTAGAAAAATTATTTAAAACAATTAAAATAAAATTTATTAGAGCAAATGTAGGAGATAGGTATGTTAAAGAAGTTATGAAAAAAAATAGATGTAATTTAGGTGGAGAACAATCTGGTCATATTATTCTTGGAAATTTTGCAACTACAGGTGATGGTATTCTTGTTGCATTAGAAATTCTCTATTCTATGAGTAAAGGAAAAAAAGCAAGTGAACTATTTAATAATTTTAGAAAAATACCTCAAAAACTTATTAATATAAATGTTAAGGATAAATCAGTTATTAATTTAAAAAATTGCAAACAATCAATTATTAGTGCAAAACAAATTTTAAAGAATAAAGGAAGGATTCTGGTAAGACCTTCTGGTACAGAGCCAAAAATAAGAATAATGTGTGAGTCAAACGACAAAAAACTAATGACGAAATGTATTAATCTTATAAAACGATCTATAAATTAAATTGAAAATTAATTCAAAAGTATTGATAATTGCAGGCTCAGACTCTTCTGGAGGAGCGGGTATTCAAGCTGATATTAAAACTGTAAGTACATTGGGATCATATGCTATGACAGCAATTACAGCTGTTACTTCTCAAAATACTAAGGGTGTTCAATCAATTTTTGCCGTTCCCCCTTTGGAGATATCTAAACAAATTGAATTTACCTCAAAAGATATTAAACCTGATGCAATAAAAATTGGGATGCTAAGTAATACGAAAGTTATAAATGCAGTTTTAAATTCTTTAAACAAAATAAAAGTTAATAAAATTATTTTAGATCCTGTAATGGTTGCAAAAGGGGGTGCTAGATTAATAAACAAAAAATCTATTACAATTTTAAAAAAACAATTAATAAAAAAGGTTACTTTAATCACACCCAATATCCCTGAAGCTGAAATTTTAGCTAATCAAAAAATTAGTTCAAAAGATGATATGATTAATGTAGGAAAAAAATTAATTAAAATTGGCGCAAAAAATGTATTAATAAAAGGAGGGCATCTTAAATCTAAAATAACATACGATATACTTATAAATAAAAATATTATTATTGTATTTAAAAATAAAAAAATAAAATCTAAACATACTCACGGCACTGGATGTACATTATCATCAGCTATCGCCACATATTATTCATGTGGAAAATCCCTAAAGAAATCTTGTGAAAATGCAATTAAGTATGTAAACCATGCAATTAATGATGCTCCAAAATATGGAAATGGACATGGACCTATTAATCACCTTAACTCAATTAATATAAAGAAAAAATTTAGATGAAAAATGTAGCAGTGGTTGGATCGCAATGGGGAGATGAAGGAAAAGGAAAAATTGTAGACTGGCTCTCTAGCGAAGCGGATGTAGTAGTTAGATTTCAAGGTGGTCACAATGCAGGACATACCCTAGTTATTGATGGTGAAACTTACAAACTCAGATTGTTACCCTCAGGAATAGTAAGAAAAAATAAGATATCTATAATAGGTAATGGCGTTGTAGTTGATCCTTGGGCATTAATTGAAGAAATTGAAGAAATAAAAAAAAAAGGTGTTGAAATTAATGAGGAAAATTTGTTTTTATCTGAATCTGCAACATTAATTTTACCAATACATAGTGAGCTAGATGCTTTAAGAGAAGATAGTGCAAAAAATTCAAAAATAGGAACAACCAGACGAGGTATTGGGCCAGCTTATGAGGATAAAGTTGGTAGAAGATCGATAAGAGTGATCGATTTGTTATCAGAACAAAATTTAGACTCTAAATTAGAAACTATTCTTCATCATCATAATTCTTTAAGAAGAGGAATGGGAGTAAAAGAGTATAGCAGACAAAAACTTAAAGAGGAACTTGTAAAAATTGCTCCAAAAATATTGAAATTTAGTAAACCAATTTGGAAAAAAATTGAAGAGTTAAAAAAATTAAATAAAAAAATATTATTTGAGGGTGCACAAGGAATTTTACTTGATGTAGATCATGGAACTTATCCATTTGTAACGTCTTCAAATACTGTTGCCTCTTCTGCTGCAACAGGCTCAGGGTGCGGAATAAATACAATTAATTATATTTTAGGTATAACTAAAGCTTATACAACCAGGGTAGGAGAAGGTCCTTTTCCAACAGAGCTTAAAAATGATATTGGAGAAAAGCTTGGATCAAGAGGTAAGGAGTTTGGAACGGTAACAAGCAGAAAAAGAAGATGTGGTTGGTTCGATGGAGTACTTGTAAGACAAACAATTAAAACTTCAGGAATTACAGGAATAGCTTTAACTAAATTAGATGTCTTAGATGAATTTGATGAAATAAAAATTTGTGTAGCTTATGAATTAAATGGAAAAAAAATAGACCACTTACCCACGTCCACAGAACATCAGTTTAAAGTTAAACCAATTTACAAGTCTTTTAAAGGCTGGAAATCGTCTACATGTGGAATTAAAGAATTTAGTAGCTTACCAAAACCTGCACAAAAGTATATTAAATTTATTGAAGAGTTTGTAGAAACAAAAGTATCAACTATATCAACAAGTCCAGAAAGAAAAGATACAATACTTATTGAAGATCCTTTTGATACTTAATTCGCTGGTAATAAATTTTTGGATTTTGCTGAGTTTAACATATGCTTTTGTAATTTTTCAAAAGCTTTATTTTCAATTTGTCTTATTCTTTCTCTACTGATTTTAAATTTTTTACTCAGTTCTTCCAAAGTACTTGGATTATCTGTTAACCTTCTAGAATATAAAATTTCTTTTTCGCGATCATTTAAGATTTTTATGGAATTAGATAACAAATCTTTACGTTGTTCCATTTCTTCCTGTTGGGCAATTTTTAGTTCTTGATCCATACTTTGATCTACCACCCAGTCTTGCCATTCATCACCATCCTCTCCGATAGGTGCATTTAATGAATGTTCTTTACCTGCCAATCTTCTATTCATTGAAACGACTTCGTCCTCACTCACATCTAATCTCTCAGCAATATTTTTTACATCTTCGTTACGTAAGTCTCCTTCAGTATCTGGAGCAATTTGACTCTTTATTTTTTTTAAATTAAAGAATAATTTTTTTTGAGCCGTAGTAGTACCAATTTTCACTAAACTCCAGGAACGTAAAATATACTCCTGAATTGCAGCTTTAATCCACCACATCGCATAAGTTGCTAATCTAAATCCTTTGTCAGGTTCAAATTTTTTTACTGCTTGCATTAATCCTACGTTTCCTTCAGAGATCATTTCATTTAACGGTAGACCGTAACCTTTGTACCCCATAGCGATTTTTGCAACTAATCTTAAATGGCTTGTAACAAGTTTTTCTGCTGATTTAACATTCCCAGTATTTTTCCAATTTTTTGCTAACATGTATTCTTCTTCTGCGTCTAGCATTGGAAATTTTTTTATTTGAGCGAGATAAGCAGCTAGCCCACCTTCACTTGAAAGTATTGGTAAGTTGTATGTTTTTGAGTTACCCATAATTTTAGATAATTATTTAATAAACAATTTTTTTTTTACAACATCTAATTAGTTAGAATTTTCGAGGACATTTATTATTTTTTGTAAATCATTTGGCAAATTTGACTCAAAATAAAGTTTTTTACCTGTTTTGGGATGATTAAAACCTAAAATTTTAGCATGTAAGAATTGTCTTTGTAAATTAATGATTAATGTATCTATCTTTTTGTTTATACTCTTTAATTTTTTATATTTTTTTTTATATTTTTTATCTCCTACAATTTGATTACCTTTGTAATTCATATGTACTCTTATTTGATGCGTTCTTCCAGTTTCAAGCTTACATTCCAATAAGCTAAGTGTAGGAATAGTTTTCCCTTCAAAAACTTTGAGTGTTTTATATTTAGTTATTGCTTTTTTTCCTTTTATAAAGCTAACATCCATCAACTGTCTATTTTTAGAACTCCTAGTTATAAGAGTTTCAATATTTCCTGTCTGAGGTCTTAATTTCCCCCAAACTAAAGCATTATATACTCTGTCAATAGAATGTTTACTGAATTGTTTTGAAATCTTTTCATGACTTAAGTTATTTTTTGCAATTACAACTAAACCTGATGTATCCTTATCAATTCTGTGAATTATTCCTGGTCTTAATTCATCCCCAATTGATGATAATTTTATATTATTATAATTTATTAAAGCATTTACAATCGTATTATCGTAATTACCAGGACCAGGATGCATAGATATTCCTGCTGGTTTATTTATTACTATCAAATCATTGTCTTGATAAATAATATCTAAATTAAAATTAAATGGTTTTAATGAAGTCTTTTGTGGTTCAGTCAACTCAAATGTAATACTATCACCATTAGTTATCTTTTTTGAAGGTGTATCAATAATTTTACCGTTAATTTTAATTTTTCTATTTATGATTAAATTTTTAATTCTAGTTCTGCTTATTTCTGAACATTTTTGAGAAATAAAGGTATCAATCCTTAATTTGTGTGAATTTTCCTCAACAATTAAATTAATGATATTTTTCATATATTATAATATTAATACATAATGCGCTCGTAGCTCAACTGGATAGAGCGCCAGATTTCGGCTCTGGAG
>MDSZ01271701.1_pt1 | contig 11670 bp, 8 predicted proteins | sample 811201 | NCBI WGS metagenome assembly MDSZ01 (sample SAMN05326647, study PRJNA326480) | marine metagenome | isolation source: seawater | place: Indian Ocean: North | collected 2010 | reverse complement strand
GCAAGCAATTTCATCAGCTGAATTAGAAGCAAAAAATATAAAAAGTTTAGAGGACATTGCTAATTTATCGCCAGCTGTTACGTTTAATAACGTAGGACCCGGTAAATCTAATTTTTACATTAGGGGTGTATCAGATGGTTCTATTATGAATAGTTATGCAGGAACTGAGGCAACAGCAGCTCTTTATCTAGATGATCAACCTTTAACGGCTCAAAGCTTAACACCTGACCTTCATGTATATGATATCGAGCGTGTTGAGGTCTTAATGGGACCTCAAGGAACCTTATATGGTTCTAGTTCTACATCTGGAAATATAAAAATTATTACAAAAAAACCAGATACATCATCTGTTGATTATGGATTTGATGTTGAGTATGGAGCCATAAATATGGGCTCTAATGATCAATCTTTGGAAGCATTTGTTAATCTTCCAATTGGCTCAAATATGGCAGCTAGATTAAGTGCTTATGATGTCCAAGACGGTGGATGGATAGACAATATGCCTTCAACATTTACTTATAGAAATAATGGTATTAACTATACAATTGATAATACAACTGATCCTTATAATGTTGCTGGTAAAGATTACAATGATTCTTCAAAAGAAGGCGCAAGATTAAGAATAAAAGGTGAGTTTGAAAATTTTGATCTTGATTTATCATTCTTAAATCAAGATTCAGTTAATAATGGATCATACGAAACTGATCCAATGAACGATCTTCAAACTGCTAAAATGCCTCAGAGATCTAATACAAGGTACACACCTGAAAAATATGAAGATTCTTTTGATCAAATGTCTTTCACATTAAGTGGAAGTATTTCAGATGATATTGATGTTGTTTTAACTTCTTCTATTTTTGAAAGGGATACAGAATATACATACGATTACTCTAGTTATGTTGAATATTACTATTACGCGGCATACTCATATTACGTATGTAATTATTATGAATACTATGGAAGTTATTACATAGATATAAATGATTGTAGAGATCCTAGAATGTCTTATGCTCAAAGTAATGACATAGAAAGAACAGCTACTGAAATAAGAGTTTCATCAAACAATGAATCAGGCTTTAATTGGGTTCTAGGTGCTTTCCAAGAAACAAATGAAAAAGTTACTGATGTCGATTACTTACAACCAGGAGCTACTTTTTATAGCAATGGTTTATCAGGAACATGGTGGGAAGCTGATCTTGATAGGAAAGGTGAAATTCAAGCGTTATTTGGTGAAGCCTATATAGATATAGGTGACAAATCTCAATTAACACTTGGTTTTAGAAATTATGACCAAGATATGGACCTTACTGCTAGTAATGGATATTACGGAGATATGCAATTTGGTATTACCAATCAAAAATTTAATTCATCTGAATCTGGAACAATTCCAAAAATTAACATTAAACACAATGTTTCAGATGACCTGATGATTTATGGAACATATACAGAAGGATTCAGGCCAAGTGGTGTTAATAGACTTAGACCATCTGATCCAGCTCCAAAGACTTATGAGGCAGATTACTTAGAAAGTATGGAACTTGGATTTAAATCTACATTAAATGATGGAAAGCTTGTCATGAATGGAGCTATATATTCCATGGATTGGAATGATTATCAAACGACAACATATGATTTAAGTCTTGTTGCTGTAGCTTTTGTTGATAATGTAGGTAATGCTGAAATTACTGGAGTTGAATTAAATGTTGATTATGCTATCAACGATACAACTGGTTTGACTTTATACTATAACGGTGTTGATTCAACATTATCTGAAGATTATTATCAAAACGGTGTTCTTTATGCGACCTCAGGAAATAGACTATCCTATATGCCTGAAACCTCTGCATATATATCATTAGACAAGGACTATACTATCGCAGGAAGACCTGCCTTTATGAATATAGATTATTCCTATACAGGTGATAGGTATAACTCATATGAGGATGGAGCAATCTTATTACCATCTTATGGACTTGCTAACTTTAGAACAGGCCTAGATTTTAGTAATACTTCTTTAGAATTATATGTAAATAATATTTTCGATAAGGATGCTTATCTTTCTAGATACAATGATTTTGAAGGCGTTGGTTCTTCAGGTTATGCTGGTTTTGGTATCAGAAGAACCGGAAGCAAGCCTAGAGTTATTGGTATTAGATTTAGATATAGGTATTAATTTTTAAGAATACTTAGAAAAGTTTCTTCCAGTTGATCTGGATCTTCGAAATATGGAAAATGACCTGTTTCATTTAACATAAAGATATCTTTATCTAAATCAGCATTTCTTAAGATTTCATTTTCAGGGTTGTATCTGGCTAACTTATCTTTGTCACAAAAAATATATTTTACATTTTTAAGTTTATTAATTTGTTCATCTTCCATTCGAAAGTTATTACATGAGTTAAGGTCTATGGAGCTAATTTCTTTTTCAGTCTGGTTAAACAATCTTTTTAATGGATACAGCTTAATTTCTCTTTCTGGATCTGCTTCAACAGTTTTAGTTCCATATGGTGATTTAATTTGACCCTTAGATCTTCCATAAAAACCAGATCCTTTTACACCAAAACCTGTTGTTTTAATTTCCGTTTCAGGCATTTTATATATTCCATACTTCATCAAAAACTCGACAGATTGATCTAAATTGCCTTTCGCATAATCCAATAAAATATCTCCTACCAAAAAAGGATAAGCAATATTCATACAGATAGTCATTTCGTTTTGATATTTTGTAGATAAGTCCAAAGCAATTAATCCTCCCCAACTATGACCAGTAAAAATAAGATTTTTAAGATTTAATTCATTTAACAGATCAACACAAAAATTTGTATGACTACCAACATCATTAAAAAGAGGTCCAGTTGTATATCCATGACCAGGTAGGTCAATAGCGATGATATTAAAATCATCTTTAATTTTATCTAATTTGAACATTGATAGCGTTCTGTGATCCATTCCAGCACCAGGAATCATAACAATTGTACTTTTTGAAGAGTCTATATCGTTTTTTGTAAAAACGTGTGCTTTATGTGATTTTAATTGAATAAACATTTTTTAATATTGAGTAAATTAACATTAGGTATATAAATAGCAAGGGAATTGAAAATATAACCATTATCCATTTAAAGGAATCCACCCCATTTAAATACATAAGAAGAGTAGGCTGAACAACCAGTAATATTGCAAATAATACACGAAGTGATTTAGAGCTTTCCATACTAGAGTTTTTCATTGACGCTGATGCTAACACATATGTTGCAGAGTCATAAGTAGTACATAAAAAAATTATTAATATTATAGAAAAAGCTATCAATAAATAATTGTAATTTAAAGAAGAGATTGTTTTAACCACCAATTCTTCTTTGGACATAAGATTATTTTCAATAATATTAGGACTATTTATATAACCGGATTCAAACAATGAAATAGATAAATTTGATAAAATCATCATACTAAAAATACATCCAAAACTTCCAATAAAAATCGTTCCAAATATAATTTGTCTTAAACTTTTATTATTAGAAACATTAATAATGAATGTGCCAATCATTGGAGCAAGTGCTAGCCACCATGCCCAATAAAAAACCGACCAATTAATACTTATTTCTGTTCCTGTTGTCATGCTCATTGGAATATATTCTTTTAACAAGAATACAAATGAATCAGCTGAATTTGATAAGATATATTTAGAAGGACCTAAAAATAAAATAATTAATAAGAAAATTATTACCATTACTACATTTATATTACTCAATCTTCTTATCCCTTTTTGAACCCCAACATATGCACTCATCCCAAATATAAATGAGCATATAACTATTGTAAAAATATCCAATGTTACAGTCCGGTCAATTAAAAATATTTTTGATATTACAGATGAGATAAGAGGGAATGAGAGTCCTAATCCAACTCCAGCACCGCAAATAATCGCACCAATAAATAAAACATCCAGTATAAATTTATTAAATGAATTTTTAGCGCCTATAATTCCTGAGAAAGTTAAATTTGTATCAGGTTTTAGTGTTAAAGCAATCCCAAAAGCAACCGCAGGTAAACAATATATAGCCCATGCAGAAAACCCCCAATGAAATAAAGGATATGTTCTAGAATAAAGCATCAAATCTTTATTTGATAAAGCAGAGTCATTTTTAAGAATATTGTAATACTCAATCCATTCCACTGTAGACCAATAAAGAAGAGTTGCCCCAATACCGCCAGCGAATAACATAGAACTCCATGAAAACATTGAATATGATGGCTTATTGGAGAGTTTTACCTTAAAAGAACCAAATTTTGATAAAGCTAAAACTAAAAGAAAAATCAGAAGTGCAAAACTACCATACATAAAGAAACCTTCAAACATATTTGATAAATAGTTATAAATATTTTTAAGGACTTGCGAAGAATATTCTGGACTAATTAATACGAATATTGATAACACCAGTGATAGTAAAATAGTTATACTGATAACCGACTTATTCCAATTGGGATTTATATTTTTTAACATATGACTGATTTCAATACCGCACAATATGCATTCAAAAATGCAGTAAATCTGTTCAATGATAATAATCTAAATGAATCCATTGAACAACTTAATGAGATATTAAAAATTCATCCCAACCATGACAAATCTCTTGATCTATTAGGAATTATTTATATTAAGCAAAATGAAGCAGATAAAGCAATCAAAGTTATCAATAAATCAATAGAAATTAATAAAGATATTAAAAAATATCTAGATATGAAATATAAATTATTAATATATAAAGGCGACAATAATAATGCCCTAGATTGTTTAAAACTTCTTCATAAAAAATATCCATCTGTTAGCACTGCTAGAGAAATTTCAAATCATTATCTAGATTTAGATGATCACGAAAAAGCAGATCAAACTATTCAAGATTTTATAGAATCTGATAAAACCTATTCAGAACTATATAAGGGTATTCGTCATGTAAAGGCTAATAGAGATAGAGAGGCTGAAAAAGCATATAAAAACGTTCTTAAAAAAGATAAAAATAATGTAGATGCATTAAGGTTGTTAGGATTATTAGCAACAAAAAATAGAAAATATTCTATAGCTGAAAAGTTATTCACAAGAGCAATTAATTTACAGCCATATTACAAACTTCTATGGGATAACTTAGCAAAATGTTATAGATTTCAAAACAAATTAACTGAAGCTAAAAAAGCATTTACAAATTTATTAAAATTAGATCCAAATAACTTTGAAGCCATTGGTGCTTCAGCAACAATGTCTATTAGGCTGGGTCAATACAAAGAGGGGATACAACTATATAAAGAACTTTTAAAATTTCAGAATAATAATCCAAGGGTCCATTTAAGCATGGGACACGCTTACAAAACCATTGGCGAAAGATCAAATAGTGAGAGTGCATATCATAAAGCTATTGAGCAATTTCCATTGTGCGGTGAGGGTTATTGGAGTCTTGCGAATCTTAAAACTTATGAATTTTCTGCTGACCAAATTAAATCAATGGAAGATGCTTTAAAAGAGGAAATGAACGAAGTTGAAAAAATTCAAATGTTATTTGCACTTGGAAAAGCATATGAATCCCTAAAGGATTATGAAAAATCTATTAATTATTATAAAGATGGAAATTGGCTTCATAGAAAAACAATAAATTACAATGCGCAAAATAACTCAGATTCAATTGATAAAGTAATTAATTTTTTTGAAGAGAATAAAGGAAATATTAATTTTGAATCTGGCTTTAAATCAAATGAGCCAATATTTATTTTAGGACTTCCAAGGGCAGGATCAACTTTATTGGAGCAAATATTATCAGCTCATTCTGAAATAGAAGGAACCCAAGAGCTTGGAAATATTATGCACATTGGAAGGCAAATAAGGACGTCAAATAATTCTGAGGATTATCTTAATAATTTATTATCATTAAATGATAAATCTATTAGATCTTATGGTAAAAATTATATTGATGAAACTAAGTGGGCTCGTAACGAAGAATGTTTTTTTATTGATAAAATGCCTAACAATTTTCCTCATATCGGCCTCATAAAAATGATTCTACCAAATGCTAAGATTATTGATGCAAGAAGAAACCCTATGGATGCGTGTTTTAGTTGTTTTAAACAATATTTTGCAAAAGGACAACACTTTACTTATGACTTAGATGATATTGCTAGATATTATAAAGATTATGTAAAAATCATGAAATTTTGGAATTCTTATTTTCCTGGCTCAATTCATACAGTTATGTATGAGGATGTTATTGAAAACCCAGAAAAGGAAGTAAGATCAATGATAGATTTTCTTAATCTTGACTTTCAAGAATCTTGCTTAAGTTTCTATAAATCATCAAGACCTGTAAAAACTGCAAGCTCAGAACAGGTAAGACAACCTATTTATAAATCAGCTCTAAATTACTGGAAGAATTTTGAAGATGATCTAGATGAACTAACTAAACATTTTCCTGAACATGGATAATAAATATAACTATCCTGAACTTGAAAGGGTAGATAAGGATATTGGAAGATACTACAAAGATTCAAATAATAATCTCGTTCCAAGTGTAACAACTGTTCTTTCAAACACTTCAAATAAATCTGGTGGATTAATGGATTGGAGATTAAGAGTTGGTGATGAAGAGGCTGATAGAGTAATTAAACAAAGTACCGATATTGGAACGTTAGTACATTTAGCTATTGAAAATTATTTAAACAATAATGAATGGAGTAATTTTGGTTCCTCATACGAGGAAAGAATTTCTGAACAAATAACAAAACGTTTCATTTCAGATGCTTTAAAAAATATTACTGAAGTATGGGGTCTTGAGGTTGGACTCATATTAGATAATTTATATGCCGGAACTGCAGACTGTGTTGGTAAGTACGCAGATGTACCATCATTAATAGATTTTAAGACAGCTAAAAAAATTAAAAAAAGAGAATGGATTGAAGATTATTTTCTTCAAGGTTGTGCATATGCTAATGCGCACAATGTAATGTTTGAATCAAATATAAAACAAATAGTAATTTTAATGGTCGATAGAGATCTAATTTTTAGAGAATTTGTTGTTAAAGAAAATGAATTTAATCATTTAACAGAAAAATGGAAAAAAAGATTAATAGCTTTTGATAAGAAATATAATAAATAAAATTATGAGACAAATTATAGCAATAGGTGGTGGTGGCTTTGGTAGAGAGATAAAAGACTTAAAAATAGAAAAATATATTGTAGATCAATGTCAAAAAGAAAACCCTTCAATCTGTTTTATACCAACAGCCACTGGAGATGATGCTGGTTATATAGATAATTTTTATAAAGCTTTTGATTCACTAAATTGTAAAACTTCTCATATCGATTTCTTTAAAAGAACAATCAATCTAGAAGGGCATATCAACAATCAAGACATTATTTTTGTTGGCGGTGGTAATACTAAAAGCATGTTGGCAGTTTGGCGTGAGTGGGGGTTAGACAAATTACTTTTAAAAGCATATTCAAATGGCACTATTATGAGCGGCGTAAGTGCTGGTGCTATTTGTTGGTTTGAACAAGGTATTACAGATTCATGGAAAGAACATCAAGCAGTACTGCCATGTTTAGGCTTTATTGATGGTATATGTTGTCCACATTATGACGAGGAACCTGAAAGAATTCCTTATGTGTCTAAAGTTTTAAAATCAAATGAGATAGAAGACTGCATGGCGATAGAGGGCTTTTGTGCGCTTCACGTTATAAATGATATTCCTAAATATGTTGTTAGTTTTGGTAACGACAGCAATTCATATAAAGTTTCATACAAAGACAATGAAATAGTTCATGATACAGTACCAAAGACTGAAAGAATAAAACTATAAATATCTTACAAATTTATCAATATCTAAGGATGGTATTTCTTTCTTTTTTCCTATTTCAGTTCCTATATAAAGATATCCTAAAATTTCCTGGTTAGACTCCAAACCGAGTTCAGTTTGCACCATTGTATTAAAAGCAAATTTTCCTGTTCTCCATATTGATGAATAGTTCATAGCATTTAATGCAAGCATAATATTTTGAGCTGCTGTTGCTGTTGAAAGTTTTTGTTCAATAGCAGGTACTTTAGGATGTTCTTTAACCGTATTAACTAAAATTATTATCATTGGAGCTCTGTAAGGAGCATTTTGATATTTTTTTAAAACTTCATCAGATATATCAGGAAGTGATTCACCATATTTAACAAATATTTTTGATAACTTATCAAGGGCCTCATCTTTTACCTCAATAAATGTTGAAGGCCTGAGCCAAGCATGATCTGGTGCCCTAAGAGCAGCCTTATAAATAAGCTCCATTTCATCAGTATTTGGATACGGAGAGGATAATTCTCTTGCAGATACTCTGTTGAGAATATTATTCAGGGCTTCCATTAATTTTTATAAAAGTTAGTTAAAGGTTAATATAGATAATGTTAATTATATAAGGTGAATAAATGCTTTACCAACTTGGAATCATATTAATCATTATTATCGCAGCTCTTTTAATATCAAAAAGATTAAAGGATACAAAAGACAATCATTTGGTCTTCGAAGATGAAATGGATGAAGATGAGCTAAAAAATATTGATGAAGATATAAACTAATCTTTAAGTTCACTTTCTAATGACTTGTAAAAATGCCTGCATGCAAATACCACTATTATTGAGAAAGGAACGCCTGTAACAACAACAGATGTTTGAAGAGCTGTTAACCCACCTTTATAGAGAAGTACAGCAGCAATTATTCCCAAAAGTATGGCCCAAGTAACTCTTGATAAGATTGGTGAATCGTCATGAATTCCAATATGACTTTTTGAAGAAAGCATTGATGCAACTAAAGCACCCGAATCAGAAGATGTAACAAAAAATGTAACGATGATGATTAATGAAAGAATTGAAATTAATGTTGGCACAGGATATCCATCAAAAAGAGCAAATAATGCCACGCTATAATTATTATTAACTATTTCATTTAATTGACTTGTTTCGTTGATGACTTGATAAATTCCAGCATTTCCAAATATTCCCATCCATAAAAAAACAATTAAAGATGGTACAAAAAGAACGCCAACAACAAATTCTTTAATAGATCTACCATATGAAATCCTGGCAATAAATAATGAAACAAAGGGTGCCCATGCAAACCACCAAGTGTAAAAAAATAATGTCCAGCCATTTTGCCATGAGGTTGATTCATATACCTCAGTCCAAGTTGCAGAAGCAATAAGTGTATTTAAATACGAACCAAAATTTTGTATTAGTGCATTAATAATAAAAACTGTTGGCCCAAATATAAATATAAATGTCATTAGTGATGAAGCTAATACCATATTTACTTGTGACAATCTTTTGATTCCTTTATCTAGCCCCAAGCACACACTCGTTAGACCAATTATTGTAATTAAACCAATAATTATTATTTGATTTGAAAAGCTTTGTGGAATAGAAAATACATATTCAAGACCTGAGCTGATTTGAAGGGTACCAAGACCTAAAGATGTTGTAACCCCTAGTACAGTGGTAAGAATTGCAATAATATCGATACAAATAGCTAAAATTTTATTATTAGCAACTTTTTCACCTAACAATGAACTCACTCTAAAAGGCAACTTTTTGTTATAAGAAGCAAATGCAAAACATAAACCTAAAGATGAGTATATAGCCCAACCATGAAGCCCCCAATGAAGGTTTGCCAATCCTATAGCCTTGCCTGCATTATAAGAAATATCACCATCGATCATTCCAGGATAAGAATTTAAATGCATTATTGGCTCTGCAACACCATAAAAAAGTAATCCAATACCTAAACCAGCACTAAATAACATTGCTATCCAATTTATATATGAGTAAGAAGGTTTGGCATCAGGGCCACCAAGTTTAATATTTTTATATTTTGTGAACAGTAAAAATATTGAGAACACAACGAAACCGTTAGCTAATATTATTATCATCCAACCCAAGTACTTTGATAGATAAGTTTGGAGATCAAGAAAGAAAGATTCAGAGATATCAGAATTTAATGAAACCAATACTGTTATAAAGCCTAATAATAGGACTGACAGGATGAATCTTGGTCTACTGATATTGTTCATATAATTTGAATAAATTTAATCTAGTGAAACATATTTACTATCAAATATCTACTTTGGCTAATACCCAGCTAAACTATTATTATTGTTAAATTAACCAAATTTGCATACTTTTGGCTAATTTAGTAACCTTGTGTTATTAATTTCTTAATTAGGGGAACTATGTTAAAAAAATTAAACAAAATACGGAAGGATATTGCACCTTCTTTAATTCCAGCGATACTACCATCGTTGTCTACATTTGCTGTTATTAACGCATCTGTATTCAGTGGTTTTATAGCTGCTCAAAATGCAATCGAAGAAGTTGTTGTAACAGCTCGAAAAAAGTCTGAAAGCTTACAAGATGTACCGCTTTCAGTTAGCGCGTTACAAGAAGAAACTTTGGAAGAGCGAGGTATCAATGTTTTTGAAGATTACCTTATGCAACTTCCTGGTGTTACATCTGGTGGTTCAGGCCCTGGACAAAGCACTATCTATATCAGAGGTTTGGCTTCAACAACACCTAACTTAACTACTGCTGGTGTGGCTGGTTTAGCACCAAACGTATCTTTCTACCTTGATGAGCAACCTTTAGCTCAACCAGGAAGAAACCTTGATGTATATGCAGCTGATATAGCTCGTATTGAGGTTTTATCTGGTCCTCAAGGAACACTATTTGGTGCTAGCTCACAAGCTGGTGTTGTTAGAATGATTACTAACAAACCAAAACCTGGTGTTACTGAAAGCAATGTAGAAGTAGAAACAAGATTTATGCCAGAAGGCGATACTGGAACTAAACTTGAAGTAATGACTAACGTGCCTATTTCTGATAAAACAACATGGAGATTTGTTGGTTATAGAGATAGAAGAGGCGGTTATATTGATCAAGTCGCCGGTAAGATTGATGTATCTGGTTCAGCTCGTTTTAGAACTGCTGGAACAGTAAGAGATAATGGACTAGCTGTTGCATCTGGAAGAGCCGGATTCCAAGCTGGTGCTGATCTATCAAATGTTAGATTGCTTAAAGCAAACGCTATTGAAAAAGAAAATGCGAATGGCGTTACCTATGAAGGTTTCAGATCGACTATAGCTCAAGAAATGGGAGACAACTGGAATGCTACTTTAGTATACGCTCAACAGTCTATCGAATCTGATGGTGTATTCTTTGCTGATCCACATTTAGATGATCTAGAAATTCAAAGATACAGCGAAGACTCTATTTCTGATGATTATGACAACATGAGTTTAACACTTGAAGGTTCCATCGGAGATCTTGAAGTTGTTTACGCAGGTGCATACACAGATAGAGAAACTGATCAAATAGTAGATTACACAGATTACTTATTTGTTGGTCAATATCTTCCTTATTATGTTTGTGATGGAAGCGTTACATATCCTGGCGCGGGTGGCCCAGCTGGAACATGTCAAGCTCCAAACTTACTAGTAGACTCATTAACAAATACTGAAGTTGAATCACATGAAATTAGAGTAAACGCACCAATAAATGACACAATGTCAATTACTGCTGGTGCTTTTATGAGTGATACAGAGCTTACAGAGTTAAACTTCTTCACATACGAAGGTTCACAATTTAACCTTGGGTGGAGCGG
>MDSZ01244716.1_pt1 | contig 11670 bp, 10 predicted proteins | sample 811201 | NCBI WGS metagenome assembly MDSZ01 (sample SAMN05326647, study PRJNA326480) | marine metagenome | isolation source: seawater | place: Indian Ocean: North | collected 2010 | reverse complement strand
ATTTTTTTCGTATGATAACTAAAATCAAATAACTTTTTAAGTTTATTAACAGGTATTTTATTTATTATTTTTTTATTTGAATTAATTTTAGACAAAAATGAAGTATTTTCTTTTATGGCACTCATCGCACTATTTTGAACAAGTTTATAAGCTTGCTCTCTGGTAAACCCTACAGATGTCAATTCAAGCATAACTCTTTGTGAAAAAAAAATTCCATTTGTGATATTTAAATTTTTAATCATTTTTTTAGGATATATATTTAGATTTTTCACAATATTATTTAATCTAATTAAAGCAAAATCTAAAGTTACAGTAGCATCGGGACCAATATTTCTTTCTACTGCAGAGTGAGAAATATCTCTCTCATGCCATAAGGCAACATTCTCCATAGCCGGGATGACGCTAGACCGAATTAACCTTGCTAAGCCGGTTAGGTTCTCACTTAAAATTGGATTTTTTTTATGGGGCATTGCTGAAGAGCCTTTTTGTTTTTTTCCAAAAAATTCTTCTACTTCTAAAACCTCTGTTCTTTGCAGGTGTCTTATCTCAGTTGCAAATCTTTCAATTGAACTAGCTATAATCCCTAGAGTTGAAAAAAAATGAGCATGTCTATCTCTTGGTATTATTTGAGTTGAAATTGGCTCAATTTGCAATTTTAATTTTTTTGCAACGTAACTTTCTACTTTTGGATCTATATTAGCAAAAGTTCCGACTGCTCCTGAAATTGCACATGTAGAAATATCTTTAATTGCGTTTTCTAATCGTATTTTGTTTCTCAGAAATTCTTGATAAAAAGTTAACATTTTAAGACCAAAAGTGATTGGCTCAGCATGAATACCGTGGCTTCTTCCTATACATAAAGTATATTTATGTTTAACAGCTTGACGTCTAATTGAATTTAGCAACTGATTTATATCGTCTAATAATATTGCGCCAGATTGTTTTAGTTGTAAATTAAAACAAGTATCTAAAACATCAGATGAAGTCATTCCTTTGTGAAGGTATCTTGACTCTTTTCCAGTTTTTTCTGAAATTGATGTTAAAAAAGCTATTACATCGTGCTTTACTTTATCTTCTATTTGTAAAATTCTCTTTACATCAATCTTTGCTTTAGTTCTAATTTTCTTAGTGATACCCCTAGGAATAATTTTAAATTTTTCCATAGCCTCTGCTGCTGCAAGTTCAATATCTAACCAGATAGAATACTTATTCTTATCTTCCCAAATTTTTTTGACTTCTTTTCTAGAATATCTCTCAATCATTATTTTTTTGACAAAGTAAAAATTTCACAACCTTCATTAGTTACACCTATAGTATGTTCAAATTGTGCGGAAAGAGATTTATCTTTTGTAACTGCTGTCCAACCATCATTTAAGGTTTTAGTTTCGTATTGACCAAGATTTATCATAGGTTCAATTGTAAAAATCATACCAGCTTTTATTTTTATACCAGTGCCTTTTTTTCCATAATGCAAAACATTTGGCTCTTCATGAAATAATTTACCTATACCATGCCCACAAAAATCTTGCACAACAGAAAAACCTTCAGCTTCAACATGATTTTGTATGATTTCACCAATATCACCTAAATATACACCATCTTTAACTATGCTAATTGCTTTCATCATAGCTTCATAAGTTGTTTTAACTAATTTTTTTGCTTTTACAGAAACTTCACCAATTTCAAAAGTTCTACTTGTGTCTCCATGCCATCCATCTTTAAAAGCGGTTACATCAACATTAATTATATCTCCATTTTTTAGAACTTTATCCGAAGGTATTCCATGACAAACCACATGATTTGTTGATGTACAACAAGATTTTGGAAAACCTCTGTAATAAAGTGGAGCCGAATATGCACCGTGATCTTTAAGATACTCGTAACATAATTTATCTATTTCATCTGTTCTTGTGCCTGGTTTTGCAATTTTGGCTACTTCATCTAAAGCCCCTGCAGCAATTATTCCTGCTAACCTAGTTTTTTTAAATGCTTCACTATATTTGTTACTCATTAAATTTTGAATTTTAATTTACGATTAAGTTTTATTCCTTTTGATGAAAATTTACAATCATAGCAAAGTACATTTAGATTTTTTTTAACAGCTTTTGTTAATAATTCACAATATTTATTATCTATATCTCCGGCTATATTAAATCTATTACAGTCATTTCTTTGAATTACATAAAGAAGATAAATTTCATAACCCTTTTTTTTAGCTTTTAATAATTCTTTAATATGTTTTAGTCCCCTAGAGGTAACAGCATCAGGAAATTCTGCTTTCCCTTTAAGTCTTGAAAGGGTTACATTTTTAACCTCTAAAAAAAATTTTTTTTTTCCTTCAATAATTAAAAAATCAAACCTGGTATTTTCTCCAAATTTTACTTCTTGAATGATTTTGTCAATGTTTTGAAAATTTTTAATTCTTTTATTTTTTAATGCCTCTAAGACAATTTTATTTGTTAAGTGGGTGTTTATACCAACTTTAGCTTTTTGATCTTCAATTATTTGCATTGTATATTTGAGTTTTCTTTTTGGGCTATCTGATTTACTTACCCAAACTTTATTACCCTTATTTAATAACCCCATCATAGAGCCAGTATTTGGGCAGTGGGCAACAACGGTTTTATTACCAATTTTTACATCTACAAAAAAACGTTTATATCTTTTAATAAACTCACCTGGTATTAATGTTTTTTCAAAGTTCATGTATAATTAATAATCTATGGGGAAAAAAAAGAAAGTAAATGCTGCTATTTTAATTATAGGTAATGAAATTTTATCTGGAAGAACTCAAGATAAAAACGTAGCATTTATTTGTAATTGGCTAAATCTTAAATGCGGTATAACAGTTTCAGAAGTAAGAATAATACCAGATGTTGAGAAAGTTATAGTAAAAAATATCAGATTTTTATCTAAGGAATTTGACTATGTTTTTACAACAGGTGGAATTGGCCCAACTCATGATGATATTACCGCAAAATCTATCTCAAAAGCTTTTAAGGTTAAATATGATTATCACAAAGAGGCTTATAAAATATTGGAAAATTATTATGGAAAAAATCAATTTAATGACGGTAGAAAAAAAATGGCTAAAATGCCAAAAATATCAAAATTAATTTACAATCCTTCGAGTGCTGCTCCAGGGTTCATAACAAAAAATGTCTTATCTTTACCAGGCGTTCCATCAATTTTAAATTCTATGATAGAAAATTGTAAAAAATATCTAGTAAAGGGTTTAAAAGTTTATAGTAAAACTATAAATTTATTTACTGTTGAAAGTAATATTTCAAAAGAATTAAGTACGATTCAAAAAAAATATAAAAAATTTGTTGACATTGGTAGTTACCCTTTTTTTAGATTAGGAAAGATTGGAGTTTCGGTTGTAGCTAGATCAATTTCGATAAAAAAGCTTAACTTGGCTAGAAAAGATATTTTAAAGGTCATCAAAATGAAAAAAATTAAAATATTAAAAGTTTAGATTAAACTCAAAACTTCATCAACTTCTATAGAGTTAATATCATCAGTATCGTGTATTTTTTTGCTATCTAAAACTTTTGTATACTTATTTTTCGGTGCAAACTTCTCTGCATTAGTAGGACCAAATAATACTATCATAGGAATATTTGCCAACCCCATCATGTGCATGATACCATTATCTATTGATACAGCTATTTCTAATCTTGAAGCTAATGCTGTAACAAGAGCCGGGCAAGCTAATTTTGAGTTTAATTCAGGAAAAATTGCCGATGGTACCTGATTTTTAATTTTTTCGATTAAATCGATTCTATTTTTTTCAATGAAAAAAACTGGTATTTTTTGTTTAGCAGTAATTCTATTTGCTAGCGCAGTAAATTTATAAATTGACCAACTTTTCTTTCTATACTCATTGCCCTGAGTTATTGAAAAACCTACATAGTTCGAGTTAGGAAGCAATTTTTTTGCCTCGGTAATCAAATCTTTCGAGAGTTTTTTTACTTTAAAATCATGACATATTATATCTTCCTCAATGAATAGACTTAAATTTTCGATATGGTTTAAGGATTTGGTTTTTATTTTCTTTGATGACAATAATCCATTTAAAGTTCTTGAGTAAAAAAAATTATGAGGTATTCTTTTTAGAATTAATGAATTTCTAAACTTTGTTTGTAAATCAATTATTAAATCAAATTTATCAGTAGTTTTTTTAAGAACTCTATTCCTAACAAATAATAAATGCCACCATCTAAACCCAAAAAAATTTAATCCGAGGTCCAGAGTTTCTATTTTTAAATTAAATTCTTTTAATTTATGGTTAAAATGATTTGTATGTGCACCTAAATAAAAAAACTTAGCTTTTTTAAAATGTGATTTTAAACTTATTATAAGCGGGAATAATTGAATAGAGTCGCCTAAACCACCTCCAGAATTATAAATCAAAATTTTATTCATTTAATTTTTATTCAATATACTAGCTATACTTTTAAAAAAAACATCTCTGGTAGGTAACTTATTCAATTCCATTTGTTTTTGAATTTTTTTGTAATTTTTAATTATATACAAAGTTGTTTTTTTTAAGTCACTAACTGATCTTTTTGCTACAAATATTCCTTTTCTACTCTTTATGATATGTTTTATATCCTCAAAAATTATTACCGGCCTATTTCTAGCAAGGGACTCAATTACAACTTGTGGATGCCCTTCCGTAAAAGACGGCAAAATCATTATATTATTTTTATCAAAAATTTTAATTAATTTATCAGTTTTAAATCCATGTCCTAAGTATTTTATATTACTAATTTTGTTGAGTTTTTTTTTGTCATTTATTTCAGAAACCAATGAAAGATTAGAATTTAAATTTAACTTTTTAAACATATTGATAAAATTTAAAATTCCCTTTTCAGGGTTTATTCTTCCAACATATAAGTAATTTATTTTATTTAAATTTGGAGATTTTTTTGAACTAAGCCACTTCTTATCAATTTTTGAAGGTAAAACTATAAAGCATTTTCCATTATATAACCTTTTGTCACAAACTATAACTTTTGATCCTTTTGTTACAATTTTAAACATAAAGTTATAAATCCAAGTTGACCAAGAGCCAAATATATATTTGTATTCTTCATGACCACTGCTCCTTAAATATACAAAGATTTTTTTTCTAGAAAAAAAAAGTATTAAAAAAGACAAAAAAGTAATTGGACTAATAGAAACTAACAAATAATTAGAGTCTTTATGTTTTAAAGTTTTTATTATCGAAATAAAAAATGCTAAAATATTATTAGATACTATAATTTTTTTTAAATTTATTTTAGAAGCTCCAAATTTTTTTGTATTTCTTACAATATATGTTAAGTCGAAAAGCTTATTTAAACCTTCAGGTATAGATTTTTCGTCATAATTAGAACAATAAAAATTTTTATTTTTCTTAAAAACTTTCTCGTTAGCAACTAAAAATAATTTTTTTTTCACTATTGAAATTAATATTAAATTAACTTTTTTAACCCTTTATTTAAATTAAAAATCGGCCTCCAGTTAAGAATTCTTTTTGCTTTAGAAATATCATATTTAGTCTCTAAAATTTCATTTTTTCGTAATATTTTTCTATCTCTTAGGATAACCCTTTTTTTTAAAAGTTTTTGTAAAGTTTCAATAATATATTTTATTGTGAAACTTTTCCCTGATCCAATATTTAAAATTGTAAACTTTTTTTTAAGAAAGATTGATTTTATGATTGCTTTATTTAAATCATCAACATAAATAAGATCTCTTTTAATAACTGTATTATTCACTGTAATAATTTTATTATATTTTACTTTTCTTATTAGCTCAGGAATTAGCCAAATTTTTTTTTGTTGAGGACCGTAAACATTTGAAGGCCTCAAAATTATTATTTTTAAATTAAATTTTTTAGAGTAATTTTTACACATTTCTTCACACTCTTTTTTGGTTTTAGCTAAAGGATTGTTTATTTTAATAATATCTTTTTCACTAGATGGAATTTTTTTTGTATTCCCGTACATATAAGAGCTTAAAAAAATAAATTTGGCTTTATTTTTTTTGCAAAAATTTAAAGCAAATTTAGTTCCAGTAACATTTGAATTGTAGAATTTTTTTGGTGATTTCCATGCATCCGGTACGAAAGTTTTCCCAGCTAAGTGAATTACAACTTCGGCTTTCGGTAACTTTTTCCATGTCTCAATTTTTGAAATATCACCAAATTTTTTTCCCATTTTTAAAAATTTTATATTTGATTTCTTAAGTTGATGAGATAAATTTTTCCCAACAAATCCATCTGCACCAGAAACTATAACTTTAGTCATGTATAAGTTTATTCTTAATTTTATGAAATTGATCCACGGCTAAAATATAATCATTTGGTCGTCCAATATCTAACCAATACCCCGTATGTTTTTTTGTTTTTACTTTTATTTTTGACTTCAAAAGTTTCAACATTAGGTTATCAAATCCAAAAGATTTATTATTAGGTATATAATTAAGAATTTTTTTATTTAACATATAAACTCCCATACTTACATTAAATTTTCTTGTCGGTTTTTCAAAAAAATTTTTAAGAAATTCATTTTTGTTAGTTTCTAATAGACCATAATCAAGTAACTCACTCCTTGAATATGAAGAGATTGTAAATAAATATTTTCTAATTTTATGATATCTAAAAAATTTATCAAAATTTAAATCAGTCAAAACATCACCATTCATTACTAAGAAATTATCTGGCAAGTTTTTTATTAACTTCAAAGGGCCCATTGTGCTTAGTGGCTTCTTTTCTTGAATGTAATCGATTAAAACTTTAAATTTAGATCCATTCCCAAAATAAGTTTTAATTACATGAGCTTGATGTCCGACAGCAATTGTTATGTGATTGAACCCATAAAATTTAAGCTGTTTTACCACTATTTCTAAGATTGGAAACTTTCCAATTGGCATCATCGGTTTTGGAAAAACTTTAGTATATGGTCTTAATCTAGTCCCTTTCCCCCCAGCGAGTATTACAGCACGTTTATACATAACTTTTTTTTTGAACCCATTCAGCAGTCTTTTTTATTCCAGTCTTTAATGATGTATATGTTTTTAATTTGCTAATACTAATAACTTTTTTAGTGTCTGGAACTCTTCTTCGAGGAGAGCCTTGGGTTATTGACCCTTTACACAACTTTATATTTGTTTTGATGATTGTTTTTATCATTTTAGCTAAATCAAATATTTTTATCTCATCCTTAGAATTTCCTATATTTATAATTTGATTAATACTTTTTTTACTAGTTGAAATTTTAAAAATTTGTTCAATTGCATCATCAATATAGCAAAATGATCTAGTGTGATTAGGAGAATATATTTTACAAATTTTATCTTTTGAATTCATTCTCTTTATTAGTTCTGAAATAACATGTCTATAGCCCATAAATGGACCATAAATATTGTGAGGTCTAAGTATTATGAATCTTAAACCTGACAATTGTACAATCTTTTCACCTATTAATTTTGATAAATAGTATGAATCTCGATTAATAACTTTTTCGTTAACTAATAGGTCAATATTTTCTTTAGTTGGTATTTTAATTTTTTTTTTTTGAATTAGAGGAGAGTAAACTTCACTTGTAGAAAAATAAATTAAAACACAATTAGGTGAATTTTTTTTTAAATTATTAATCAAATTAAGTAATGAATTTATGTTATTTTTAAAAGACTTATAAGGATTTTTATTAATATTTTTTACACCAAGAGACGCTGCTAAATGAAATACATGAGAAAAATTAGATAATCTTTTTTTAATAGGTTTATCAAGATTAACTTTTAAAAATTTTAATTTTTTATTGTCAAATAACTTATGATTATTTTTATATTTTGATTTTGATATTTTGTCTATAACACTGGTTGAAATTTTTTTTTTTAAAAGTAGTTTTGATAAGTGTTGTCCAATAAAACCAGCTCCACCAGTAATGATTGATTTTTTAATTTGCATAATTACCTAATTTGAATATTTTTAACTTTCTTTCAAACTTCTGAAATTGAATTTCTTTTAAAACATTATTTAAATCAAAAATAAATGTTTTTTTTGAAAAAAAATTAGCTTCTAATTTTTTGAATTGTTTGTGTGCCGTGCACAATAGAATTAAGTCAAAGTTTTTTAAATTATCTTGTAATTTCAATGAGGTACAATTGCAAATTTTTTTAGAAAAAAAAGGATCTATATATTTAATATTTCTACTATATCTTAAGAGTTTTTTCATTAAAGATATAGATGGACTATGTCTAATATCTCCAACATCCTCTTTGTATGTTACACCTAAAATTAAAATTTTACTTTTGTTGGTAATCTTACAAACACTTTTAATATATTCTAATGCATAGTTTGGCATTTGCTTATTTATAGAAATTGATTTTTTAATGATTGGAAAAGAATTTCTTTTTTTAAAAAATATTTTGCTTGAAGAAATTGCAAACAGTGGATCTTTTGTTAGACAGTAACCACCAACACCAAGTCCTGGATTCATGATATTCGAGTGAGTTGGTCTTTTTTTAATTGAATTTATTACATCAAAAAGATTAATTTTAAGTCTATCAGCATATTTGGTCCATTCATCTATAAATGCTATATTTATAGCTCTGTAACTATTTTCTAAAATTTTAGCGGTTTCACATTCGGTAATTGAGTTCAATTCAGTTAAAGGAAATTTTTTAGTGTTTATAAATGAGCTTAAAAATTTTTTACATTTTATTTTTGAAGATTCATTAAAACCAGAATAACATCTAAAATTTGATGTGATAGAATTTAAATAATTCTTACCTGGCATCACTCTTTCAAACGAAAAGGCATAATTTATATCAGAAATTTTTAGTTTTCTTTTTTTTAATATCTTTATAATTTGAGGAATAAGTACCTTTTCGGATGTGCCTGGAGGCACGGTAGTCTCAAAAAGTATTAACGCATTTTTTTTTATATTTTTAGCAATATTTACCACAAGATCTTTTAAAGGTTTGTATTTTTTAATGTTATTTGAAATTTCAAAATTAATACTAACAATTATTATGTCTGAATTTTTTATATTAATAAAATCATTTCTAATTTTAATATTTTTTTGAACAGATTTTTTTAAAAGTTTGCTAAACTTTTTATCATTAGTTTTAAAAATAAATTTATTCTTTTTAATTTCCTTTGTGATTGATAGACCTTCTTTATTTTTCTTTTCTATTATATCTACGTCATATAGGTATTTATTGTTTTTTTTTAAATTTGATAAAATGGTCATCATTGGTAAGCCAACATGACCTAGACCAATTATAGTAATTTTTTTAGTCATTTATATTAGTATTAAAAGTTTATATACAATTTTTTTTCTATAATCTAACGAATTAATTATTGGTTTAATCTTTTTAAATTTTTTTATCAAAAGTTAGACTTTTTTTTGACATGTAAAATTAGACAATGTAAATACTATTAAAATTATGATCTATCTAAAAAGATTTTTAAAATTTTCACTGTTTTTTGGCTTTGCCGTTTTTTTTTTATTTATATTAGATGCAACAGATTATGATTCAAAATATAAAAATAGAGATAATATAGAGATAAGCTCTATTCATTTGAACAGTCAATATTCATTTAAATTCGCTAATTTTTTGAGACAAAATTATTATACAATTTATTCAATTTTTTTTAAGGAGTCTTTCGAGGGGCGTTGGTCAATTGAAAGCAGCAAAACAAGAGAAAGTCTACCTGAGGAAAAGATAGTCAAAAAGAAAACTAAAAATTTTAGTGATCAACTTTACAAAACAAGTGATTATTTAACATCAAATAACTGGTTTAGAAGCCATGGAAATTTTTTTTCAACAAGATTTTCAAAACATAAAGAAATATCTAAAAATAATATTAATAAACTAGAGCTTGCTTGGACTTACGAAAGTAAAGTCTCGTCAAAAATAAAAAAAGAAATACAAGCCAATGTCATTTTTGATAATGGAACTCTATATATACCCGATGTAAATAATAAAATTGTAGCTTTAAACGCTCTTAATGGAGAAAAAATATGGGAATTCAAAATTAAAGAGGGAGTTGTTGCAAGGAGAGGCTTAATATTATGGCCAAGTAAAGAAAATAATAAAAAAAATATTTTTTTTACTGATAATAGAAAATATTTGTATGGTATCTCAGCTGAAAATGGAAAGCCGCTAGATAAATTCGGAGATAAAGGAAAAGTAAAAGTTGGACTTACTCCGTTACCACCAATTATATTTAACAATGAGATAATTTTAATAACTACTGATAATGTTATAAAATCATATGACCTAATATATGGAAAGGTTAAATGGAAATATAAAGTCAATAAAACAAAAAATAATTTAATTTTCCAAAATTTTAAAAAAGGAAGTCCATGGGGAGGATTATCTCTAGATGAAAAGAGGGGGCTCCTTTTTTTTACTACTGGTAATCCAGAACCATGGCACGTGGGTATTGGTAGAGAGGGAAATAACTTATATGCTAATAGTTTGGTTGCTTTTGACCTAAATAAAAAAGATATAAGATGGCACTTTCAAGAAATACCTCATGATGTTTGGAATTTCGATTTAGCTGCCCCTCCAATATTGACAATGACAAAAAAAAATAATCAGTTAATTGATGTTGTCTTAGCCGTTTCAAAAACAGGTAATGTTATCCTTTTAGACAGAGAGAGCGGGGAACCTATGTTTGACCTAAGATATATAAGAGCTCCTGTGTCTAATGTTCCTGGTGAAAGAACTTCTCCTTACCAATTAAATATTGAACTTCCAGAACCGATCTGCCGAGGTAAATTTAAAAAAGAATATTTAACAGAGTTTGATAATGAATTTGTTGATGATTTTTATAGCAATATAGATAAATATAACTTCGGATTTCCTTCGCCACCTTTGCTAGATAAAATTAATATTTCAATTGGTTCCTGTGTAAGGTGGGCTGGTGGATCTGTAGACACACAAAAAAATGTTTTGTATATTTCAAGTGATAATTATCCAGATCTAATTTATCTTCAAAGGGACGACAAAAAGTTTTCTTATTACCATGAATGGGACTCTTTCGTAGATAACGATGGATATCCAGCGATTAAACCACCATGGGGTGCTATCACAGCTTTAAATTTAAATAGTGGAAAAATTATTTGGCAGAAACCTTTTGGCACTATTAAAGAATTAGAAAAGAGAAATATATTTAATACGGGATCAAGTAATAGAGCTGGCATCACTGCGACAGCTGGAAATTTAATATTTGCATCTGGTACAGATGACAATTTATTCCGAGTTTATGATAGTTTAACTGGTGATGAATTATGGAGCTTTAAACTGGATGCTCCTGGTTCAGCACCACCTACAATTTTCACAATTGATAATAAACAATACATCTTGGTTCCAGCGTACGAAAAATCTGGAAATAAAGTTTATTGTTTTACTTTAAAATAAGATTTCTTTTAAATAATGAGGATATATTGCAACTAATAAATAATTTATAACCTTTTATTTAAAGATTTAAATCAAGACTATATAAAGAAAGATCAGCTTTGAGGAACTAGCAAAGAAATATTATAATTGATTATTTTCTTGCTCAATAATAAATTCTTCATTAAATATCCATGAAAACAACTTATGCCCTCGTGGTGAAATTGGTAGACACAAAGGACTTAAAATCCTTGCCCTTTTGGGAGT
>MDSZ01187952.1_pt1 | contig 11670 bp, 10 predicted proteins | sample 811201 | NCBI WGS metagenome assembly MDSZ01 (sample SAMN05326647, study PRJNA326480) | marine metagenome | isolation source: seawater | place: Indian Ocean: North | collected 2010 | reverse complement strand
TGAAGTTATATTTTTTAATTTTTTTTCGTTTAAGAAAGGATTAAGAACACCTATTAAAATTTGGTCTTTTTTGAGTTTATGTAAATTTTCTTCACTAAGTATATTCATTTGTAAAATCGCATTCGAATTTAAAAATATATCTTCATCACTTTTAATATTTGCACCTTCATTTTGATAATCCTCATCAGATATTCCTAAATGTGAAGCATAATTTTTGCTTAGAAAAACATCAAAACCTAATGTTTTATATTTTTTTACAATATCTGGAGTTATCGCTACTCTTTTTTCTAAACTAATATTTTCTAATATAGATCCTATAATCATTTTATAATAGAAATATTGCCATTAAAACAAGTATTACTACAACAGCTACAGATCCCCAAAGGACAAATTTAGTAAAATTGTTCCAAGTGTTTTTGTGAGAGTCATTATCCATTTTGAATTATTTTTGTCTTGCTTTAAATTTAGGATTTTTTTTATTAATAATGTAAACTCTACCTCTTCTTCTAACAAGCTTAGAGTTCAGATCTCTTTTTTTTAATGATTTGAGTGAACTTGCAATTTTCATATTTTAATTTTTATGGTTTTTAATAAACGATGTTATGTAATCTTTCAAATTTATTTTACCATAATGCTTAATTACTTTGTTATTATAAGATAAATTAGTCAAAGCTGACGCATATCTTTCACCAGGTCTTGATGGTAAAAATCTTATTTTTGATCCAAACATTTTTGCCACATTTTTAATTGAATGAGATTTTCTATGACTTATGCTGTAATGTAAACATTTGTTGTATTTCCACGCCTTTAAACAAACATTTATAGTATCTGATATGTGAGTAAATCTTCTTGATTGTGTACCAGGTTTTACAACAGTCAAAGATTTATTATTTTTAAATTGTTTCTGAAATATGCCGATAACAGTTGCCATTGAGCCATTTTCAATTTGATTATTTCCATATACATTATAAAAATAAATTACTTCATATTTAAAATTAAACCATTTTTTTAAATTTTCTAACAACTCAAGATTTTTTGACTTTGTGAATGCATATGGTGATAAATTTTTATCATTACCATTATTTCCCAAAGTAGCAGATGTTGCTGAATAAATTAATTTAATCTTATTATTTAAACAAAATTTAAACACTTCATGAGTGCCTATGGTATTAGCTTTAAAGCAAGAGTCAAAGTTTTGAAAACTTTGATATATTCTAGAAAACTCGCCAAAGTGAAAAATAGTTTTAATTTTATTTTTTTTTTTTTCTAAAACTTTTGAAATTTCAGCTGTATCTGCTTTTATATATTTTACTTTTTTGCTTTTAATATGATTTTTTCTTGATCCTGAAAAATAATTATCGATACTAATTATTTTATAATTTGTTTTTTTTATTAATGATTGAATTAAATTAGAACCAACAAAACCAGCACCGCCAGTTACTATAAGAATTTTTTTCATTTAGAATAGCCTGGCAACGACCTACTCTTCCAAGTCTTAGGACTAAGTACCATCGGCGCAGAAAGGCTTGACTTCCGAGTTCGGTATGGGATCGGGTATTACCCTTTCGCAATAATCACCAGGCGCTAAACACTTACTATAAATTATGTAAATGTAAATACTTATTTTTTTTTATTAACTCATTTACGCTCAAAAATTGCTAATTTTTTGTATAAAAATTTGTATTTAATTTTACCTTTGTTCAAAAAATATTAAAAAAAATTATTTTATTAGTTTATATTTAACAATTGTATATATCGCATGAAATCCATCAAATATTCCAATTTTTTTTCCTTCTTTATAAGATCTCCCATCATAAAAAATTGGAACTTCTAATATAGAAATTTTTTGATTAGATAATTTTGTAGTTAACTCAGGGCAAAAATTAAATTTATTTTCTTTTAAGCTTAATTTTTTAAATAAAGGCGTCTCTAGGACTTTATAACAAGTATGAGCATCTGTTAGTTTTTGATTATTAATTAAATTGGAAAATATGGTTAGCATATGGTTGGCAAAGATTCTAAATTTACTTGAAAATTGATTATTGTTATATCTGTTTTTTCCTAGAACTCTAGATCCGTAAACTACCTTGGTTTTTCTCTCAATTATAGGTTCAACTAATTTGAAATAATCGTTTGGATCATATTCCAAATCTGCATCTTGTATAAGACAAATGTCGCCTTTAACATGTTCTAGTGCAGTCTTTATTGCTGCACCCTTTCCCTGATTTTTTTTGTGAACACATAATTTATTAAATTTTAGTCCTTCAAGTTCTTTTAATTTGACATTTGAACCATCATTCGAGCAATCATCTACAATAATTATTTCTTTATTAATGGAAATAAGATTTATTTTATCAATTATTTCTTCTATAGTATTAATCTCATTATAAACGGGAATAATTACGCTTATTAAGATGGAATCAATTTTGTTTTTAACTGTTTTATTCATTTATATTATAAATATTTACTATTTGGGGCACACATCTTTAAAATTTCTCAAAGTAGGAAGCAAGGATATTGACAATATAGAAAACATTTTTTTTGGTTTTATTTTCTTTGGTTTAATTGGCTTAATTATAAATTTTTTTATTAGTTTAAATTTAATACTTAATTCAATATTGTTTATATTACTTATAATAAATAGTGTTTACAATATTTTTAGAAGCAAAAATTTTCCATTAAAACAAATTACAGTAATTTTTTTTATAACCATATTTTTTCTTATATTTTCAAAGACTTTTGAGGATTCAGCTGGATATCATATTCCATTTTCAAATGTACTAAATGAACACAAAATAATTTTTGGTCTTGGCAATATTCATTTTAGATTTGGAATTGTTTCTATATCGCAATACATAGATTCACTAAATTATAATATTTTTATAAGAGAAAAAGGAATTATAGTTGCATCAGCTGTTATAGTTTCAACATGTATTCTTTATTTTTTTTCTGAAATAAAAAAAAATAAAAGTAATAATTTTACCTATCTATTTTTAATATTTGGACTTATATTTTTATGCTTAAGATTCAATAGATATGGTGATTATGGAAATGATGCAATTGCCCATATATACTTTATTCTGTTTAGTTATCTAATAATAAAAAATTTAAACGATAATAAAATCAACGAATATAAAAAATTATATTTAATAGCTTTATTTGCTTTTTTGCAAAAAATCTTTTTTCTTCCAGCATTAATATATGCATTTATTGCCGGATTTTTTAAATTTAGAGAAAAATTTTTTTTTAATAAAGTAAATTTTTTAATTGCTTTATTTATATTTGCTTGGTTTTTAAAGACATTTATAAATACAGGTTGTTTTATTTATCCAATTGAATTTACTTGTGCTGATGTATCTTGGTATTCAAAAGATTTAAAGAGTTATACCAGTGCAGATAGAGTTGCTATACAAAGCGAGGCATGGGCAAAATCTTGGAATACATTCGGTGGCAACCTAGAAGTAAATTACAACCTATATAACTCAAATTTTTTTTGGATAGAAAATTGGTTTAAAAATCATTTTGTAATAATTTTAAAAAAAATATTACCTGTAATTTTTTTCTTTATAATCTTTACTATAATAAATAATAAATACTTTATAAAAATTGAATATATAAAAACAAATTTTAGTTATATTTTATCTAATAAAAACAATTTACTATACTTTATATTTATTATCTCAATGCTTTTATTATGGTTTTTCAAATTTCCTATTTTTAGATATGGATCATCAATAATATTTATTTTTTTATTTTATATTTTTACGTTTATGTATAATTTCAAAAGCAATCAAAATTTAAAGTTACAAAATTTTCTAATTTTAATTTTAATTACAATTGTAATTGGTAAAAATTCTTTAAAAATAAATAAAAACATTGAAGAAGATATTTTGCCAAATATTTTATTTGATAATTTGTCAAATAAAAAAATGAGTAAAAATCAAATCGATTTTTTAAATATTTATACAACGGAGTTTTATGGATGTTTTTATGGTTATACACCGTGTACCACAGAACCTCAAAATTTAAATAAAATTAAAATCATAATGAAAAAGGGATATATTTTTTTTGATTTAAAAAGTTAGATTAGTGAAAATTTAACTTAGTATTTCTTTTATATTTTTGCTTAAATTTTGATATTTTAATTTGTATTTTATTTTATTTTTTAAATTTAAATTAAAATTTTTAGAATACAGCAACTCATTTTGAAAAGTAGATTTAATAAGATTCACATTAAAATTTGTTTTTAGAATTTTTTTTACTATTTTAATTATATAATTAATTTTATATGATTTTTTACTTCCTACATTCATTAAGAGATTTTTTTTTTTTTTTATATTATACATTACTGATTTAAAATTTATTTCAGCAATGTCTTTAACATGTATGAAACTTCTTGAAGGAAAATATTTTTTTTTATTTATTTCTGTGTAAAATAAATCAATTGATTTTTTGCTTTTGATTTTTTGAATATTTGAAAAAAAACTGTTATTTGTGCTTTGAAAATTTTTGGTAGATAAATCGACACCATAAATATTAAAATATCTCAATATCGAATAATTTAAATTTTTAGAATTTTTTTTTATGTATCGCTCTGATTTTAACTTAGTAATTCCATAAAAATTTTTTGGTTTAGTAAAAATTTGACCAGATTTATAAGAATAAACAGCTGCTGATGATGAAAATAAAAAAGATTTTATTTTATATTTATTACAATAATTGAATAAATTAATTGTTTTTAAATAATTGTTTTCTAAATATTTTTTTTTACTTTTAATTGAGTCTTTTACATTTGTTAAAGCAGCTAAATGTACTACCGCAATAATAAGGTTATTTGAGAAAATTTTCTCAAGCATTCTTTTATTTGCAAAATCCGATTTGTAATATTTTATAGATTTATTTTGAATTTTTCTTTTAATATTTAAATTTTTATCAACACCAATAACATTATAACCTTTTTTTAAAAAGAAAACTGATGTTTGAAAACCTATATATCCACATGCTCCTGTTATAAGAACAAATTTATTTTTTTTCATTAATAATATAATTGGGTTTTTTTGCAATTACGTTTATCAACAATGTAATTAAATATATTAATATGGAATTTATAAAGAATGTTATTGATCCAAAGAAAAGTAATATTACAATAATTGTGCTCCATCCATCAGGTCCTTTATTATTAAGTACAAAATAATCAAATATAAGAAAAATTATAAAACCTCCGCAAAGCAACATAATAATTAAGGATAAGAGAAATATTTTGGTGAACAGATTGTTTTGAAAATTAAAGAAACCTGTAAGACCAAAATCTAATTGTTTGAAAAAATTATAACTACTTTTTCCATATACTCTTTTTTTAGCATTATATGTTAAATATATTTTAGGAAAACCTGACCAATGCAAAAATCCTCTTAAAAAATTTTTAGAAAACGGCGATAAAACTATTTGATCTCTAACTCTTTTTGAAATCATATAGAAATCTGATGAACCGCTATCTATTTTTATTTTAGTAATAAATGAAAATAAAAAATAAAATAATTTAGATGTAAATATTTTAAATTTACTTTCATAATTAGAATTTAATTTTTTCATTTGTACAATATCAACTTTTTTCTTTAAAATATTTTTTACCATTAAATGAATTTTGTTTGGGTCATGTTGTAAATCAGAATCCATTACAATATAATAATCGGATAGATAATTGACCAATCCAGCATATATAGCATTTTGATGACCAAAATTTTTCGTCAAAGATAAATATTTAATAAAACTATATTTTTTTGACAAAATTTTAATTTCTTTTAAAGTGCCGTCCTTACTTCCGTCGTTAACAAATACTAAATTAAGATTAAATTTATCGATTTTTTTTTTTACATTTAAGAATTTTTTAAAAAAAAATTTTAAATTTGCTTGTTCATTATAGCAAGGGGTTATTACTGTTATTGTTCTTTTTTTTGTATTCATAAATTAAACCCAATTTTATATTCATTTTTTTTTAAAACTATATATATGTATTATAAATATGTGTGGTATATTCTTATATTCATCAAAAAATGAAAGTTTAAAAGGTAAACTAATACCTAAACTCTTGAATCTAAGCAAAAAACGAGGCAATGACAATATTGGGATAACTTTCATACACAAAAATATTGATACAATAAAAAAAAGTTATGGGCAAAATATAATTAAAGATAGAAAATTTATTAATTTAATAAACTCAAAAGACAATGAAATTATTTTTGGACAATGTAGGTTAGTTACTGATGGAGCAAGATTTAATGAAAAATTTAACCAACCAATAACTTACGACGATTTAATAGGTACGCACAACGGAATAATTCTTGATTATGTAAAAGATAATTATAGTGAAAGCCCTATTTCAAATAACGACTCTTACTTATTTTACAGTGATCTAAATGATTATTTCAAAAATCATAAAATAAATGAAATAGACGAATTTGTAAAAAAAAAGGGAGGAATAATCAATGCATTATTTTATTCAAAGTCTTTGAATAAAATCTTTTTATTTTCTAATAATGGATCTTTGTATTATTTAAAAAATAAGCATCATTTAGTAATCGCATCTGAAAGATATTTTTTAGAACAACTAAAAATAGAATTTGAGATTTTAAAAAACATAGAAATAAATCAATTAGAATTAAATACTTTTTATGAATTTGAATTTAACAATTTTGAAATTAGGAACAAGGATAAGTTTTTAAATAAAAGTTTAATAGATAAAACTACTATAAAAAAAGAATTAAAAATAGAAAATAAAATTAATAGTTTAAAAAGATGCGTTAAGTGTATTCTGCCTGAGAGTTATCCAATGATTAAATTTGATGAAGAAGGAGTTTGTAATTATTGTAAAATTTATAAAAAACAAGTTTTTTTAGGAGTGGAGGAATTAATAAAAAAATTAGGATCAACTAAAAATAAAATTTTATATGGTTTAAGTGGGGGAGTAGATAGCTCCTATGGTCTTCATTTTCTAATAAAAGAACTTGGTTACAAAAATATAGTTACATATACATACGATTGGGGTTTAACTACCGATGTATCAAGAAGAAATATTTCATTGATGTGTTCAAAACTTGGAGTTGAAAATATTCTGAGATCAGCTGATATAAAATATAAAAGGGCCTGCATCAGAAAAAATATAAAAGCTTGGTTAAAAAAACCTCATTTAGGAATGGTACCAATTTTTTTTATAGGTGATAAGCCATTTATTTATTACGGATCAAAAATAAAAAAAGATATAAATGCTTACTGTACTGTACATGCAACAGGGGTTCAATGGGAACAAATGGAGTTTAAGGTTGCCTATTGCAATGTTAATCAAAAACTTAAAAACAATCAAAGAATGTTTGATTTTAATATAAAAAATAAATTACATCTATTTATATGGTATTTTTTCCAATTTGTTAAAAACCCAAGTTACATAAACTTTTCATTATTAGATAATATAATAGGATTTTATTCTAGTTTTATTCATAAAGACGAGGCCATACACCTTTATAACTATATAGATTATAAACCAAACATTATTGAAAAAACGCTAACAGATAAATATGATTTTTTAAAAGATAAAAAATATGGGAAAAATCAATGGAGAGTTGGTGACGGACAAACAGCATTTACAAATTACATATATTATCTAATAGGTGGGTTCTCGGAGTTTGATAATTATAGGTCTAATCAGATTAGAGATGGATATTTAAATAGAGATGATGCTCTTAAACTTGCTGAAGAAGATAATGAAATTCGAATGGAAACGATTGATAATTTTTGCAGAATAGTGAATCTTGATACAGAGGAAATTTTACTTAAAATTCAAAATTTAAAAAAAAGATATTGATATACAATTTTAAAGAAGATCTAAAAAATTTAATAATATTTTTTGTTGGAGCAGCCAGTGCTTTAATAATTAATATCTTTTTAATATTGGTTGATCCTTTTTTGTTGGGTAAATTTAACAAAATATATGCTTTTTATATTGTTTTAAGCCAATTTTTTTTATTTTCTCTTAATGATAACCTAGTTAGAAATATACCTATTATTAGTTCTGAAAAAAAAAATTCTTATTTTTCAGCTGTGATTCTTACATTGATAATTATTTTAATATTACAATTTTTCTTTTTTTTTATAATAAGATTAACTCTAAATGAATATTTAAGTAAAAAAAATTTATTAGATGTCTTAAATATTTTAAATATAACACTACCATTTTTTATTATTAATAAAGTTTTTTTTGGCTATTTAAATGGACTAAAAAAGATGCGAACTTATTTTATTTTAAATACTTTGCGCCCTATATTAATTCTTATAAGTTTAATTTGTTTTTATTTTTCAGGAATTTTAAGTAAATTTATTGGTTATTCTTTTTTTATAACGGAGATTATCATACTATTAACAAATATTACTATTTTTTGGTTGCGCAAACCACTTATAGATTTTGTAGTAAATAAAAAAGAAATATTAAAAATATTTAAATTTTGTTTGCTTTCTTGGCCACACTCTTTTTTGTCTTATAGTTATATTCGCATCGATATTTTATGTTTAAGTTTCTTTGTATCTAATGAAAAAATAGGGATTTACAGTTTTGCAGCAATGTTAATTGAGGGAATTTATCAATTAGGAACTGTTATGAGAGATAAAGTTAATCCATTAATTTCAGATAAAATAAAAAAAAATTCTTTTAAAATAAATCTATTTTTCAAAAGTATTATTATAAATTTAATTTCTTTTACTATAATATTTTTAATAATTTATTTTTTAATTTTTCCAATAATGAATAATTTTTTTCAAATGAGTGAAATTAGTTTAATATTTTTAATTATATTTACTGGCTTATTTTTTTATTCCTCAATGATTATATTTGAGAATATTTTTTTAATGGCAAATAAGCCATTTTTACAAAGCATATTTGTAATATTTATTAATACTATAAATCTTATTATGAATTTAATATTAATAGATAAATTTAGTATATATGGTGCAGCATATGCAACATGTATTACATTTGTGGTTATGACAATTATTATAGGATTTTATGTTAAATCGTATACTAAACAATAAAACATTTTTGTTTTTATTTTTTATTTGCTTAATCTCCCCCAATCTTTTTAATAAATTGAATTTAATCGATAATCATGAGATTTATACAAATATAATAATATACAAGGATTATTATAACTTTTTAATTAGCCATCCAGAAATATTTATAAAATTTGAAGACTCTAATTTTAGACCTCTTTTTTACATTATAAAAGGTTTTGAATTTTTTTTCTTTCAAGATAACAGTTTTTTTTATTTTTTATTAAGAACCCTAATAATGTTTTATTGTTTAGTAATTTTTTATAAAATAACAGCTATAGTAATTAATTCAAATTTATTAAGAATCACATTAACTATTTTTCCTATATTGAATCCATTCACAGTTGACATTTTTTATAGAGCTGGTCCACAAGAATCTTTTGTGATTATATTTATTGCGAATATATTATATTTTATTGTTAAAGATCATTTTACCGAAACAACCACAAACAAATATTTTATATATGCTAATTTAGTCTTACCTGGATTGATCAAAGAACCATATAGTATTATTTGTATATACTTTTCATTATATTTTTTATTATTCTCAAAAAAATTTAAATATAAAAAATCATTATTATTAGTCATTTTATTTCAATTTTTAATACTTTTAACAATATTACTAAATTATATTAATGTTGGACACACTTATGGAGTTGAAAATGAATATAGCTACAAGAAATTTTTAAATTTATTAGTTTCATTTCCTTATAATTTAAAAATTAATTCTCTTTTTATATTTGTTCAATTAATATTGATTTTACTACTTTATAAAAAAAGGAATTTTTTAATTTCTGTTCTTTTTTTTGTTAATTTATTTTATTTTTCAAATTATTTTATATATCAAGGCTGGTCGATTAAAAGGTATTATCTGATCTATGTAATTTGTATATATTTTATTTTTATTTTAATTTTTTCAAAAGAATCTAATGATAATAATTTAAAAAAATTTTCAATATTGTTATTTTTACTTCTTTTTATATTTTCAATATCTTTCCACTTTATTAATGTAAGTAAAACATTAATCTACAACATAAACTTTCACAATACTTTAAAGAACATAGAAAATGGAGATATATTAATTTTAGATGAAAAAATTAAAAAAATAGATCCTGAAAAGTTTACATCTTTTTTAATATTTTCAAAATTTAAGTATCCTAACTCTAAAATAATTTTAAAAAATAAAGAAGTATTTAAAGAAGCTGAGATTGATTTTAATCTGGACAGACCAGAAATAAAGGAGATCAAATTTTCTAATTATAATTTAAGTAATGTAAATAAAAATTTCAAATGTATTGTTTTTTTCAAAAATAAATACAATTTAAATTGTGTTAAAAATTCAATAATATTAAAAATTTTATGATAAATATAATTTTAATAAACTTAATAGCTAGCATTGTTCTACTTTTTTCATTAAACCATTTTGCTTATAAATTTAAATTATTGGATATACCAAATAATAGAAAGCTCCATAAAAAACCAGTGCCAATTGTGGGTGGGATTGCGATTGGTTTAACGCTAGTTTTATCTGTTTACATTGTGGATTTTAAAAATTCACAATTTAATATAATTTTGAGTCTATCTCTCTTACTTTTAATTGTTGGTATTTTAGACGATCTAAAAAATCTAAACGCAATAAACAAGCTTATCTTACAATCAATGCCTATTTTTATTTTAGTTTACAAATTTGATTTTTATATAAACGACCTTGGGTACTATCCCTTTATTGGAATGATTGAACTAGGATCATTTGCAACTATATTTACTCTATTAAGTATATTTTTATTTATTAATGCTTGTAATTATTTAGACGGTATTGATGGATCTTTTGGTCTTATTTTTCTATCTTCAATTTTACTAATATATTTTAATATACCTGATGTTGATAATGATATTAATTATTTTTATATATCTATAATCGTACCTCTTATAATTTTTTTATTTTTTAATTTAAGCAAATATCTTCCAAAAATTTTTCTTGGCGATGCTGGAAGTTTACTTCTTGGATATTTACTATCATGTTTAATGATTATTTCTTATAATGAGTACAGTGTTCACCCTATAATTGTAGCTTGGAGCGTTAATTTAATTGTGTATGATTTTCTCTGTGTAAATGTAATTAGAATTAGAAGAAAAGTAAAAATTTTTAAGCCAGCTAATGACCATATTCAGTTTGTTTGTCTAAAGTATACAAACTCAATAACTAAATCAAATTTTATCATTTTATCAATTAATATTTTTTTGGCTTTGATGGGTATTTTAACATTTAATTATTTAAATGAATTTTTTTCCCTAGTTTTTTTTATATCCTTATTTTTTCTATATTTGTTTATTAGATTAAAATTATAAAAATTAAATTCTATTTTCTTTTTCAAGTTTGAAATTTATCATTTCTTCAATTAAGTCGTTTATACTTTTAGAATTTTTCCATTTTAATAACTTTCTTGCCTTTTTAGAATCTCCTAAAAGACTATCAACTTCAGTCGGTCTAAAATATTTTTTTTTGCATTCTATAATTACATTTCCTTTTACATCATAAGCTTTTTCACTTAGATTTTTTCCTTTCCAAATGAG
>MDSZ01105780.1_pt1 | contig 11670 bp, 9 predicted proteins | sample 811201 | NCBI WGS metagenome assembly MDSZ01 (sample SAMN05326647, study PRJNA326480) | marine metagenome | isolation source: seawater | place: Indian Ocean: North | collected 2010 | reverse complement strand
CTGGTCAATTAACGACTTAATTAGATTGGCTGATAAAAATAAATTAACTTTATATTCTACTTCGCCTGTATTTTTTGATGGAAATAATTTAAGATGGTATAAGGATTTTAAAAGTCATGGTACTTCGTCAAAAAAAAATAATAACTTATTTTTTACATCATGGAGAAATAATTTTTTATCAGTAATTTTTGGTCGTGAAGAAAAAAAAACATCTAATCTAGATATAAGTAAAATTTTAAAAATTAAAAAGTTCTCAAATGAAATTTCTAAATTTATAAAAAATCCTAAGAGGAAACATAATATCTTATCGTTATCAAAGGAATTTATATATTTTTTAAAAAATTCAAATAAAGAAAACCTGGCAAAAGAAATTAAAATTTTAATTAAAATTTTGAATTCAGATTCTGATGCTGGAAAAATTATAAAGTATTATAAAAATACTAAGCACCTAAAATACTGTTGGGGAAGTTTGTTACATTACATGGCCTTTATAAAAGAATGAGGAAAATTTTTGAAAAAATATTGGGTATTATATTTATACCTGCTGCCTTACTTTTTGTAATATTAGTTAGATTAATCTCTCCAATAATAGTTGTGAGATGGTGCGCTATTATTTCTACTCGCTTAGGTCACTTTGCTGAAAATACTAATATCTATTTGAGTGAAAAACAATTAGGTGCACACAATATAAGTGGAAAAATTATTTTTGACATTTTTTATTTTTATCCCAGAGTTTGCAATTACCAACTTGCTAAAATGTTTAAAAGAAAAATGGTCATTCTACCATATTTTTTTATGAATAATGTAAATTTCATAAATGAGTTTATTATAAATAAATTTTTTAAGAGTAATATTCATGATATTGGATATTATAGAAATATAGATGATTTAAAAAAAACTGAAAAAAAAAATATAAAGTCTTTAGTTGATGGAATTGAACAAAATCTACTTTTTCCACCGTTGTCAGCAAATGATAGTCTAAATGCTCAAGAAAGAGCAGATATAAACATTTATTTTAATCAAAAAGAAATTAAGAAAGGAAATGAGACTTTAAAGAAATTTGGTATTGATGGTAAAAAAAAAATTGTAGGAATAATACTTAGGGATAATGATTATTTAAAAAAAAATTATCCTACAATAGATTGGAGTTATCATAAAATTAGACATAGCGAATTTAGCTATTATAAAGATTGTGCTGAAAAATTTGCCAGTTTAGGTTATCAAGTTATAGTTTTTGGTGAAAAAAAAGAAATTTTTAAAAACAAAAATATTATAAATTACTCAATTTCACCATTCCAATCTGACTTTATGGATATATTTCTACCTAGCAAACTTGATTTTGCTATATCTTCTGCGACAGGTTTAGATGCAATACCAATTATTTTTAAAGTTCCCATAATTGAAGTTTCTGTTGCTCCTTTGATATTAATTAGACCTTATACAAGTAAGATAAAAATATTATTTAAAACATATTACTCAAAAACATTATGTAGAAAATTAAGTCTTGAAGAAATTTTCAATTTTGAGTTACAGGGATTACAAGGTAACGATTTAAATGACGAAATTGAGTTTATTCACCCAAGTTCAGAAGAAATAACTTCAGCTGCTTTAGAATTTCATGATCAATTAACAAATAATTTAAAGATTACGGAAGAGGAAAAAATTCTACAAAATAAATTTAAAGTAAAATACAAAATGTTAGTAGAAAACTCATCAGAAGATAGAAATTTAAATAATTTTACAGCAAGTATAGGAAAACTTTTTTTAAAAAATAATTCTTATTTAGTAGATTGATGAAAGAAATAGTTTTAAAATTCAAAAATATTATTTCACTTTTAGAAAATAAACAAAAAAAAAGTTTAATTTATATATTTATCATTTATTTAATATCGACAGTTTTAGATGTTTTAGGCATTGGACTAATTATCCCAATTTTATCTTTAATAATATCAGGCGAAATGAATCAAAATTTTGTAAATTATTTTCCAATAGAATTGAGTAATTTTAAAAATGAAAGTTTAGTATTAATAGTCTTAAGTTTTTTTTTCATATTTTACATTTTCAAATCTAGTTTTGGCACATTTGCACTTTGGTATCACAGAAGATTTATTTATAAACTACAAGAGAACATAGGAACAAGGCTATTAAAAAAATATACTCTAGAGGATTATGAAACATTTATTAAAAGAAATTATTCTGATGTTGTAAGAAATATTTCAGTAGAGGCAGGAATTTTTGTTACTGGTGTTATTCACGGAATAGTAGCAATTTCTACAGAATTAATGATAGTTTTAGGTGTTAGTTTGTTGTTGATTTTAATTGACCCGATAAGTTCTGCTATAATAATAGGAATAGTAGCTTTCTTGGTTGTTTCATATTTGCTCTTTTTCAAAAAAAAACTGAGAAATTTAGGAAAAAGAAGACAAGAATTAGAGGGATCTATATTTGATCAACTTAATAAATCCTTTCAGTTATTTAAAGAGATTAAAATTTTTCTTAAGGATGAATTTATAGTTAAAAATTTCAAAAAAACAGTTGAAGAAAAAAATAAAATTGCACTTTTTGAAGATTTATTAAATGGTTTACCTAAAATTTATTTTGAACTTTTATTTGTATTTTTGGTAACAGCAGTACTTATTTTTCTTATCTTTAGTGGTAAAGATATCAATTTTATAATTCCATTGCTCGGTCTTTATGCAGCTGCTTTTTTCAGAATATTTCCCAGTTTTAACAGATTAATTTCAAATATTAATGGTGTTATACACAATTATGCAGCTTTTGAATTAATTCAAGAAGATCTAAGTATTTTAAAAGTTAATCAAAATAGATCAAAAAATATTAATAATTTTAATAAATTTGAAAATTTTTTAGTAAAAGAACAAGCACCATTTAGATTAGAATTAGATAAAATAAGTTTTAGTTATAAAAATAAAAAAAACCTTAAACAAAATATTTTAGAAAATATAAACCTAGATCTTGATATTGACAAGATTACGGGATTAATTGGTGAATCTGGATCAGGAAAATCAACAATAGCAAATATAATAGCAGGATTTATTAAATCGGATGAAGGAGATTACAAAATAAACAATAATAAAAATTTTAATAAAAATTTGTTAAAAAATTTTGTCGGATATCTTCCCCAAACTACAAGTCTAATTAATGATACATTATTAAATAATATACTTTTTTATGAGGACCAAAATAAAAATTATGATCAATCGAAAATAGAATATTTGGTAAAAATTTTAGATTTAAATGATTTGATAAATGACTTACCAAAAGGTTTACATACTAATATTAAAGAGCAAGGACAAATATTATCAGGAGGACAAAGGCAAAAAATTGCATTAGCAAGAGCATTGTACAAAGATACACCTATTTTGATTTTTGATGAGTCAACATCTTCTTTAGATGTTGATTCGGAACTAAAATTGATTGAAGTTATTAAAAAAATTAAAAAAGATAGAATAATTTTATTTATAACTCACAATAAAAATTTAATAGAACATTTTGATAAAACATATTTGATTAAAAGTAAAAAAGTATATGTTTATAAAAATTGATGAAGAAAAAATATATATGCAATATATGCAACAAATATTTAATTAATATAAAAATAGAATTACCTTTATTTACACATTTTAATTTTAGTTTATTGCAAAAAAAAGCTATTTATAATTTTTGTACAAATTGTAACATTATAATTAATAAAAATTTATCAAGTAAAAAAATAAATTTTATTAAATCAAAAAAATATTCAAAATTAAATGTAACACAAAAAAATTTTAATAAAAAACAAAACCTTCAGAAACATGATGAACAATTTAATTATTTAAAAAAAAATTTACTAATACCTAAAGGAGTAAAAGTATTAGATATTGGTTGTAATAAAGGTTTTTTAATAAAAAAAATAGAGCAGAAAATAAACAACTCAATTTGTAAAGGATATGATGAAAATCCATATATTCAGAATTATCTAAAAAAAAAAGGTTTTCTCCTTAATTATGAGAAAAATAAAAAAATTAAATTTGATTTAATAGTTTTATCTCATTCATTGATGTACTTTAAAAATATCAAAAAATTAATAAAGTTTTTGGATAATAATTTATCAAAAGATGGAAAAATTTTTATAGAGTCACCAAATATAGAAAAATCTCCATTTTACTTGTTGATGGGTGATCAATATTATTTTTTTTCAATATACGCTTTAAAAAAAATTTTTTATAAATTCAATTTTCATCTTTCATTAGTAAATAATAGTCCAGAAAGTAGTAATTTTTCAGTCATTTTTGAAAAAAAAAAATATAAAAATCATCACATTAAAAAATTTAATTTAAATAAGTCTTTAAAATATTTAAATTTTTTGAAAAATTACCTCCTAAGTTTAAAAAAAAAAAATATTTATATTTTTGGAACTACAGTGAAGGCAGCATTTATTCACCATTTTATAAAGAAAAATGTTAGTTTTTTTATTGATGAAGAAAATAAAAATAATTATTTTAATGGAATTAAAGTAAAACATCCTAATACTCTTAAAAGAAAGAATTTTGTACTTGTTCCGTTAAAAGAAAAAAAAATATTTTAAAAAAACTTAAAAGTAAATATTTAGGAACTTTTAAAATGATTTAAATTTAATATAAGAATTTTAATGATATTTGAAAAAGAATTTAGAATTTTAAAATCTGAGCCACTATTATTTATAACGTTACCATTTAGTCTAATTATTTTGGTGGTATTGAGGTTATTGAGTCCGATATTACTTATAAGATTTGGTTTGTTGCATAGTGATAGAATTGGCCATTTTTTAATTAATACAGAATTATTTTTTTGTGAAGAAATGAAAAAAACAAAAAAAAAAAAAATAATAGATATATTTTATTTTCCTACTTATCCATGTAATTCTTATTTTCCTAAGATGCTAAAAAGAAAAATATTAATTTTACCAAAAATAATTGTTAGACCCTTTTGTTTGATAACAAGAAAACTAGATTTTTTTTCAAATCATGTAACAGGTAAACCATCCAATGGTGATTATGATGTAAAAAATTTATTAGACCAAACAAGTACTCAAGTACAATTTACACATGATGAGCTTAAATATGGAGAAAAACAGTTAATTAAAATGGGAGTAAGAAAAAATCAAAAAATCATATGTATAGCAATTAGGGATGGACTATATCTAAAAAAAAAATATCCAAATTCCAAATTTGATTATCATGATCATAGAAATGAGGATATAAAAAATTTTATTTCTTCAATAAAATACTTAATTAAGAAAAAATATTTTGTTATCAGAATGGGTTCTCTAACGAGAAATAAAATAAATTATAAAAATAAAAATTTTTTAGATTATTCAAAAAGTAAGTATAGATCTGATTTTATGGATTTATTTATTTCATCTAAGTGTGACTTATTTATTTCCAACAATACAGGAGTAGATGCTTTTGGAATTTTATTTCGTAAACCAATATTGCATATAGGGTCAATACCAATTGGAGCTATTTCTACTTATTCGAATAAAATTTTTAATACTTTATTAAATCATTACTCTCTTACTTTGAAAAGAAATTTAAATTTTTCAGAAATTTTTGAAAATAACTTACATCTAAGTTGGACTAAAAATTTTTTTGATAAAAAAAAAATTCGTCTAATAAAATTTAAACCATCAGAAATTTTAGATTATGTTAAAGAAGTTGTTGCTATTTTAGATAAAAAAAATTTTTTATATCAAAACAAATATGAAAAAAAATTTAAAAAATTATATTTAAAAAATTTGAAAAAATTTCCTGAGACAAGATTTTATCATGGTAAAATTAAAAGTCATTTTTTATACACTTTTTTAAAGTCAAATAAAAATTTTCTTAAATAGAAAGAATTATGAAAAAATTGTCCATTTGCATTCCAACTTATAACAGATCTGAATATTTAAATAATTGTTTAAATTCAATTTTTTTAAACAACATAAATTTATCTGAAATAGATATTTGCATTTCAGACAATAATTCAACAGACAATACATCAGAAGTAGTTATTGCTTATGAAAATAAATTAAACATTAAATATATTAAAAATACAAAAAATATTGGTGTAGCGCAAAATATTTTAAAGGTAGTAGGGCTAAGTGATTCTGAATTTTGCTGGATAATTGGGGATGATGACTTACTCTTAAATGATGGAGTTAAAACAGTTTTAAAATTGTTAAATCAATACAAAGGTACTGATTATTTTTATATAAATTCATATAATTTAAATAAACAAGTTCTCAAAAATCATAAATTTCCCATCAATCCAAGCTTAATAAAAGAAAAAATGTACAGATTTTCAAATAATTTTAATGATTTTGATTGTAATTTTATTGATTTAATTGATCCAAAAATATCATTTGACTATTTAGGAGGTCTTTATTTGTCCGTTTTTAAAAAATCAAAATGGGACGAAAATGTATTTCGAATAGATAAAAAAAAAATTGAAAATAAACTTCTTTTTTCAAATCTTGAAAATACATTTCCACATGTGAAAATTTTTTCATATGCATTCAAAGATTCTAAAGCTTTTTATTATTCAAGACCGTTGACAATTAATTTACATGGAAAAAGAGAATGGACTTCTTTGTATCCTATTATTAGAAGTATAAGGATAATTAATTCACTGGATTTATATTTTGCAAACGGTTTACCTTTTATAAAATATTTAAAATTCAAAAATCAATCACTTCAATATTTCATTCCAGATTTAATAAAAATGATATTAAATCTTAAAAATTCATATCCATATTTACTTGAATTTGCTATATTTTATATTAGAAACTTTTATTACCCAAACTTATACTTATCTGCAATATATCAACTAAAGAGAATTATAAATAAAATATGAAAAAAAATTGTGAAATATGTGGATCAAATAAAATTAATCCAGCTTTAAATTTAGGTAAAAGTCCACTTTGTGATGATTTGATAAAATTTAATTCTAATAGAAAAAGTAAGTTATATAAAATTCAAATATACACATGTTCAAATTGTATTACTGCTTTTCAAAAATACAATGTTAATAGAAATAAACTATTTCCTAAAACCTATCATTATAGAGCTAGATTTACCAAAGATGTTATTAGTGGTTTTAAAGAAATAGTAAGGAAGTCATTAAAAATATTTTCTAATATGAAAAATAAAAATATACTTGATATTGGATGTAATGATGGAAGTTTATTAACTTTATATAAATCATACGGAGCGAACACAATTGGAGTTGAACCTACAAATGCATCTAAAGATGCAAAAAAAGCTGGTCACAAAATATATGCAGAATATTTTACATCAAAAACAGTTAAAAAAATAAATAACAAATTTAAAAATATTGATTTGATAATATTCACTAATGTGTTTGCACATATTGAGGATTTAAATAAATTAATCAATAATCTTAAAAATTTAGTTTCTGATCAAACATATTTAATTATTGAAAATCATTATATGGGGTCAGTAATAAAGAAAAATCAATTTGATACTTTCTATCACGAACATCCAAGGACATACAGTGCAACATCATTTTTTTATATAGCAAAAAAACTTAATATGAATATTAAGGAAATACAATTAACAAAACGTTATGGTGGTAACATTAGAGTTATATTAACAAAAAATAATACTAAACTTAACTTAAATAAAATGATTAGCGTAGAAAAAAGCTTTTGTTCAGATTTAAAGAAAATGCAAACCAAAATTAATCTATGGCTAGATAGAAAAACTAAAATTATACATAAATTTAATAAGAAATATGGACCATTAGAATGTAAAGCATTTCCTGGAAGAGCGTCAATTTTAATAAATTTATTAAATTTAAATAATAAAAATATATCAGCTATTTATGAAAAACCAGGTTCAATGAAAATAGGAAATTTTGCTCCTAATACAAAAATTCCAATTAAATCAGACCTTAATTTGTTTAAAAAAATATCTGAAATAAAAGTTATTTTAAATTTGGCTTGGCATATACCAAATGAAATAAATTCATATTTAAGAAAAAATAAATTTAAAGGGAGAATAATTAATATTATTGACCAAAAAGATTTTATTTGAATAATTTCTTCATAAAAGCTTATTTATGAAAAACCATCTTAAAAAATTTTATCACAATAAAAGAATTTTAATTACAGGAAATTCTGGTTTTAAAGGTAGTTGGCTTACAGTTATTTTAAAAGCTTTTGGTGCAAAAATAATGGGTATTTCAATTTCAAATGTAAGCGAACCAAATATGTTTAGTTTATTAACATTAAATAAAAAGATTATTTATCTTAAAGAAGATATAAGAAACTTTAAAAAATTAAAAAAAAAAATTGATAAATTTAAACCTGAGATAATTTTTCATCTAGCAGCACAATCTCTTGTTATAAATTCTTACAAAAATCCATTAGAAACAATTTCTACAAATGTTATGGGTTCTGCAAATATTTTGGAATATGTTAAAAGCTCAAAAAATGTAAAATCGCTTATATATGTTACATCGGATAAAGTTTATGAAAATGATGAGAAAAATCGCAGCTTTAAAGAATATGATAGATTAGGTGGTACAGACCCTTACAGTTCATCAAAAGTAGCAGCAGAATATTTGTTTAATGGATATTCACAATCTTTCTTTACAGATAAGAATATTGGTATTGCAACAGTGAGATCTGGTAACGTAATTGGAGGGGGAGATTGGTCAGAAAATAGAATTATACCTGATATAATTAAATCAATTCAGAAGAGAAGAAAATTAATAATTAGAAACCCATCTCATACAAGACCATGGCAACATGTTTTAGAGCCATTAATTGGTTACTTAATTTTAGGAATGAAATTATATAAAAATAAAACATTCTCAGGCGCTTGGAATTTTGGACCTGCTTATAATCAAAATTTAAATGTAAAAAAACTAGTCGAACTTATGTTAAAAAAATTAAATGTTAATTTAAAAGTATCAATAAAAAAAAATAAATACAAAGAAAAGAGTTCGCTTAAATTAAGTTCTGCTAAGGCAAAAAAATATTTAAAATGGAAATCTTTCTTAAATTCAAATCAAACATTAGAATTTACTAGCGATTGGTATAAAGCTTATTTAGATAAAAATAAAAATAAATTATATGAAATTACAATAGATCAGATAAATTCTTATCTTAATAAAATTAATAAATGAAAGTAGTTATATTAGCTGGCGGGTATGGTTCTAGAATAGCTGATCACTCTGAATTACCAAAACCCATGATACCAATAGGAAAATATCCTATTCTAGTTCATATTATGAAAATTTATATTAAGTACGGGTTTAAAGATTTTATAATTCCTGTGGGTTACAAGGGAAATATAATTAAAAATTACTTTAAAAAAAATAGTAAAAAATTTAAAGATTGTAACATTAAAATTGTTAGTACAGGTATTAATTCTTTGACTGGAACTAGATTAAAAAAAATAAAAAAATTTTTAACAGATGATAATTTTATGCTAACTTATGGTGATGGTCTTTGTGATATTAATTTGCATAAGTTAATAAAATTTCATAAAAAACATAACAAAATTGTAACTTTAACAGCAGTTAATCCACCCGCTAGATTTGGTGAACTAATGTTAACTGGCAATATTGTAAAAAAGTTTGAGGAAAAACCACAATTACAAAAAAGTTGGATAAATGGTGGCTTTTTTGTTTTAAAAAAGAAATTCATCGATTACATACCTAAAAATGATGTTCAAATTGAAAGAGAACCATTAATCAAAGCTGCAAAAAAAAAACAATTTATGGCTTATAAACACAGTAGTTTTTGGTACTGTATAGACAATAGAAGAGATTTAAAGTTAATTGAAAAAATGTGCAGAGGAGGACAGGAACCTTGGAATAAATAAATTTAATGGGTGATTTAATTTCAATAATAATTCCAACTTATAATCGAGCAAAGTTAATTCAAAGATCTTTAAAATCAATTGAAACACAAACTTTAAAAAATTATGAAATAATTGTTGTTGATAATTTATCAACTGACAATACCTCATCCATTATTAATAACTTTTCGTATCTACCAATAAAATATTTTGTCGTAGATAACAAAAATAATATTGCAAGATCCAGAAATTTTGGGATAAAAAATGCAAACGGTAATATTATTGCTTTTCTTGATTCAGATGATTATTGGCATAAAAATAAATTAGAAAATTGTTACAAAAAAATAAAAGAAGGATATGACTTTGTTTTTCATAATCTTAAAATTGTAAAAGAAAAAAAAAATTTTTTTGAAAAAAAATATCTAAAAGGAAGAAAATTAAAAAAACCATACTTTAAAGATTTAATTTTAAATGGTAATCCAATTTGTAATTCATCTGTGATGATAAAAAAAAATATTCTTTTAGATGTTAATTTAATAAATGAGTCGGATAAAATGAGGGCTACAGAGGATTATAACACTTGGATTAAAATTTCTAAATTAACGAATAAAATATATTTTCTAAATAAAAATTTAGGTTTTTATCAATATAATTTAGGAAGCGTTTCCAACAAAAATATGAGTTATCCAACTTTAAATGCAATGAAAGAATTCCTTAAATACCTAACTACAAAAGAGGTGAAAATTGCAAAATCAAGAATACTTTATATAGATGCTAAATATAATTTTAATAATAAAAATTATAAATTTTGTAAAAAAAAATTTAAAATATCATTTAAATATGGAAATTTTTTTATTAAACTAAAATCAGTATTATATTTGATTTTAATTTTATTAAAAAATTAAAAATATATATGCAAAAGTTTTTTCCAAATTTAAAAAAAAAATTTTATAAATTAGACAATTCAATAATAGTTGTTGGTGGAGGTAGGTGGGCTTCAATTATAATTAATGAATTGTTATTAAATTTTAAAAATTTGAAAAAAATAATTGTTGTAACAAAGAATAAAAATATTATTAAAAATTTTTCAGAAAGAAGCAAAAAAAAACTAAAATATGAATCTAATTTTAGTTTTTTAAAAAAAGAAGATAAAATTAAATTTGCTATTATTGCAAATAAAAATAAAAATCATTTTTCAACTTCAAAATTATTAGTTCAAAAGGGTTTAAACATTTTAGTTGAAAAACCATTGGTTGAAACTGCAAGCCAATACAGCATTCTTTTACGTTTGTCCAAAGTAAATAATTGTAAAGTTTTTGTTAGTATGCCATTTTATTTTTCTTATTACTTTTATTTTTTCAAGCAAAAGTATATTAAAAATAAAATATATAATATTTATTTTGAATGGCATGATAAAATAAATGAAATAAAAAATGGAAAGTTAAAAAAACATGATTTTTCAATAAATTACCTTCAAGATACATTGTATCATTTTTATGGAATAATTGCTTGTTTATATGGAAAGAAAAAAATTAATTATATTGAGTCTTTTAATAAAAAAAATGTAGGTTACTTAAAACTTAAATATAACAAAAATACTTTTTACTTTAATTGTTCCAGAAAAAAAAATAATAAAAGAGTAAGGCTTATCACTTTCAAATCTAAAAGCGAAAATTACGTAATTGATTTTTCAGATGATAACAATATAAAAATTGTCGATAACGAAAAAAAAAAGAAATTAAAATTTAATTTTTGTCAAAAAACATTGAAATTTCAATTATATTATTTTTTAACTTTTGCTAAAGCTCAAAGAAAATTT
>MDSZ01015636.1_pt1 | contig 11670 bp, 13 predicted proteins | sample 811201 | NCBI WGS metagenome assembly MDSZ01 (sample SAMN05326647, study PRJNA326480) | marine metagenome | isolation source: seawater | place: Indian Ocean: North | collected 2010 | reverse complement strand
TATTGGTGGGCGGTGAGAGGATCGAACTCCCGACATCCACGGTGTAAACGTGGCGCTCTCCCAGCTGAGCTAACCGCCCTGAAATTTCAGGTATTAAACTTATATGATATTTTATAATTATTTGAAACAATTTATTTTTTATATAAATTTTAATTTTATTTTTTAAACATTAAAATTTTATAAAATACTTATGGAAACTTTAAATAAAAAAATAATTAATTGTGAAAAATGCCCCAGACTTGTAGACTTTAGACAGAAAATTGCAAAGGAAAAGAGAAAACAATTTTTGAGTGAAAAGTATTGGGGCAAGCCAGTTCCAGGTTTTGGTGATAAAAAAGCTGAAATTTTAATTTTAGGGTTAGCACCGGCAGCTCATGGTGGAAATAGGACTGGAAGATTGTTTACTGGTGACAGATCAGCAGCATTTCTTTTTAAATGTTTACATAAAGCAAAGTTAGCTAATCAACCATACTCAGAATATAATTACGATGGACTTGTTCTTAAAAATATTTACATTACGGCAGCATTAAAGTGTGTTCCACCTTTTGACAAACCAACCTCGAAAGAATTAAAAAATTGTTTTAGTTTTCTAAAAGAAGAACTTAATAATCTAAAATATGTTAAAACAATCATTACTCTTGGAAAAATTGCTTTTGATAGTTCCTTAATTTTTTTTGGGTTAGAAAAAAAGGAAAATAAATTTTCACATGGAAAAATCTATGAGGTTGAAAGAAAAAAGATTGTGGCTAGCTACCATCCGAGCCCTAGAAACGTCAACACTAGAAGAATTGACGAATCTATGATGGTTGAGCTCTTGTTGTATGTAAATAAGCTACATAAAAAAAGCTAAAAAAATTAAGAAATATAAAATTAATTCAAAGATTCTTTTAAAGCTTTACCTGCTCTGAACTTTGGAACATTTGCTGCAGGAATATTGATGCTGGCACCTGTTTGCGGGTTCCTCCCAGTAGTAGCCTTTCTTTTGGAAACTAAAAAAGTACCAAAACCAACTAGCCTCACATCACCACCACTTTTTAATGTTGAAGTGATAGATTCGAAAACGGAGTCAACTGCTTTTGCGCTATCTGATTTGCTAAGACCTGTACTGTCTGAAACTTGATTTACTAAATCGTTTTTGTTCACCCTACCCCCCTTGAATTAACGGAATAATTAATAGTTAAGTTGATGTATATTATTAGTTATTAACTAAGGAGTCAATTTATATTTTAATGTGGTAGTGGAGATTTATCCCTAGCAATAGTTTTTTCTGGTATCTTTATATCCTTTTTACCATCATCTTTGTAGGGAATAATTTTTGACATAAAGGCTTTTTTTATTATTTCACTAGCATTTTCAACAAAGTGAATTTCAATTGATTCAAGGATTTCTTTTTCATCGATTTCTGCAAGATCTTTTTTATTTTCAGAAGGAATAATTACTTCTTTAATACCTCCCCTAACTGCAGCAAGGAGCTTTTCCTTAAGACCTCCAATTGGCAAAACTCTGCCTCTCAAAGTAATTTCACCGGTCATTGCAACATTATTTTTTACTGAAACACCGGTAAATGCTGATACTATAGCAGTAAACATTGCAATCCCAGCTGACGGGCCATCTTTAGGTGTAGCACCTTCAGGCACGTGAACGTGAATATCGTTCTTTTCAAATAAGATAGGGGATATTCCGTATTTTTTTGCATTAGAATGAACAAAACTTTGGGCAGCCTGAACCGATTCTTTCATTACATCTCCAAGTTTACCAGTATAATATGCTTTACCTTTTCCAGGCATAATAACAGCTTCAATCTGAAGAAGTTCACCTCCAACTTCTGTCCATGCAAGCCCGGTACATACCCCAACAAGAGCTTTATTTTCAATTTCTCCAAATTTAAACTTTTTAACACCCAAGTAATCTTCAATATTTCTAGAAGATATTGAAGATTTTTTTCTTTTTTTAAGAATAATTAACTTTAATGCTTTTCTTAGAAGTTTAGAAATATCTCTTTCAAGGTTCCTCACACCAGACTCTCTTGTATAATTTCTTATTATTGAAGTAATAGCCGAACTGGATACTTTGACCTCGCTATTTTTAATACCAATTTCTTTGATTTGTTTTGGAAGTAAATATTTTTCTGCAATATTAAGCTTTTCATTCTCGGTGTAGCCAGAAATTCTTATAACTTCCATTCTGTCAACAAGTGGTTGAGGTATATTTAAGGTGTTTGCAGTGGTTATAAACATAACATTGGACAAATCGTAATCAACTTCTAGATAATGATCATTAAAGTTTTTATTTTGTTCAGGGTCTAAAACTTCTAGTAATGCCGAGGCTGGGTCACCTCTCCAGTCTGAACCAATTTTATCAACTTCATCTAAAAGAAATAATGGGTTTGAATATTCTGATTTTTTCAAGGATTGAATTATTTTACCAGGCATTGATCCAATATAAGTTCTTCTATGTCCTCGTATCTCAGATTCGTCTCTAATTCCTCCCAATGAAAATTTGATAAATGGCCTGTCTAATGCTTTTGCAATTGACTTTCCTAGCGAGGTTTTTCCGACACCAGGTGGGCCAACAAGACAAAGAATTGGGCCTTTAGGTTTTTTTATTCTAGTCTGTACAGCCAAATACTCTATAATCCTATCTTTTACCTTTGTTAGTCCATAATGATCATTGTTTAAAACTTTTAATGCTTTGTCTAAGTCTATTTCCCTTTCTAGATTTTTATTCCAAGGAATGGACATTAACCAATCTATGTAATTTCTAACAACAGTTGCTTCTGCTGACATCGGACCCATACTTTTTAATTTTTTGATTTCAGATTTAATTTTTTCAAGAGCTTCATCAGAGAAATTAATTTCTTTTATTTTATCCTCAATTTCAGATATTTCATCTTTGGGATCAGACGATTCACCTAATTCTTTTTGAATAGCTTTAATTTGTTCATTTAGGTAATATTCCTTTTGAGTTTTATCCATTTGACGTTTAACTCTGCTTCTTATTTTTTTCTCAACTTGTAATACACCAATCTCGTTGTCCATAAATTCTATAATTTTACTCAGTCGCTCTTTTACCGAAAGCAACTCCAAAAGTTTTTGTTTGTCAGATAGTCTAATTCCAAGATGGGCAGCCATTGTGTCAGCAAGTTTGTTTAAATCATTAATTTGATTAAGACTTACTAAAATTTCAGGAGGTACTTTTCTATTAAGTTTAACATAACTTTCAAATTGATTAACAGCAGTACGAGATAATGCTTTTATCTCTTTGTCATTTTCAGTATTAGTTATCATCGATTTATCTAAATAAGCCTCAAAAAAGTCAGGGTTATCTATGTAATGAGAAATTTTTGCACGCTCCAACCCTTCAACTAAAACCTTTACAGTACCATCTGGTAACTTTAACAACTGAAGTATATTGGCAACTGTTCCAAAATTATAAATATCATTTTGACCAGGTTCGTCGACATTTGCATCTTTTTGTGCAACAAGAAAGATTTCCTTATCGTTTTTTTCTGCAAATTCTAAAGCTTTTATAGATTTTGTCCTTCCGACAAAAAGAGGAACTATCATATTAGGAAATACAACAATATCACGAAGCGGAAGTATACAAAAAGAATCTTTGTAATCTGTCATATGTTATGCTTTTTTATTATACACACGGTTGGATTTGTTATAAATGTACAGAGGGTCACTATTTTTCTTGATAACATCATTATTAACAACAATCTCATCAACCCCCTCGATACCTGGTAGATTAAACATGGTATCTAATAAAATATTTTCAAGTATTGTTCTGAGGCCTCTTGCCCCAGTATTTTTTTCTAGCGCCTTCGAAGCAACCGCCTTTAAGGCATCATCTGTAAACTGTAACTTAACATTTTCAAATCCAAAGAGTTTTTGATATTGTTTAATTAGAGCATTTTTTGGTTTGGTTAAAATTTCAATAAGAGCTGCTTTGTTTAAATCTTCAAGTGTGGCTACTACTGGAAGCCTACCAACAAATTCAGGAATCAAGCCAAATTTTAAAAGATCTTCTGTTTCAATCTTTTTTAAAAGTTTACCAATATTTTTTGTTGATTTATCCTTTACTTCTGCTTCAAATCCAATACTCGACTTATCTCCTCTGCTTGAGATGATTTTATCAATACCTGCGAATGCACCTCCACAAATAAATAAAATGTTTGTGGTATCAACCTGAAGAAAATCTTGCTGAGGGTGTTTTCTTCCACCTTGTGGAGGAACAGATGCAATTGTACCTTCCATAATTTTTAATAAAGCTTGTTGAACACCTTCACCTGACACATCTCTTGTAATGGAAGGGTTATCAGACTTTCTACTTATTTTATCAACTTCGTCGATATAAACAATACCACGTTGAGCTCTCTCTACATTGTAATCAGCTGCCTGTAAGAGTTTAAGGATAATATTTTCTACATCTTCTCCAACATAACCAGCCTCTGTGAGAGTGGTTGCATCAGCCATAGTAAATGGAACGTCAATTATTCTAGCTAAGGTTTCTGCAATGAGAGTTTTACCAGAACCAGTTGGTCCAACCAATAATACATTTGATTTTGATAATTCAACATCATTATTGACAGACATATGGTCTATTCTCTTGTAATGATTATGAACAGCAACGGATAATATTTTTTTTGCATCATCCTGACCAATTACATAGTCATTTAAAAGTCTGTACAATTCTTTTGGTGTTTCTACATTTGAGGTCTTTGGTGTGCCGATAACCTTGTTTTCTTCTTTAATAATGTCCATGCAAAGCTCAACACATTCGTCACATATAAAAACAGTAGGCCCTGCAATTAATTTTCTAACTTCGTGTTGACTTTTTCCACAGAAACTGCAGAAAAGAGTACTTTTGTTGCTATTTTTAGAATCGACCATAAGATATTAAAAAAATAATATTTATTCTATATACTGCAACCTTTATTCCAAATGAAAAATTTATTTTTTTTGATTTTCTTTTTCAAAATCTGGCCTTTTTGAAACAACTTTATCAACAATCCCAACCTTTTTTGCCTCCTCAGCACTCATAAAATAATCTCTTTCCATCATTTTCTCTATTGAGCTAAGGTTTTGATTAGTATGTTTTTCATAAATTAAATTTAATCTTCTTTTTAAATCTAATATTTCTTTAGCGTGAATTTGTATATCAGTAGCTTGACCTTGCACACCACCAGATGGCTGATGAGTCATCATTCTTGAATGAGGAAGACAATATCTTTTTCCTTTTGAACCAGAGGCAAGCAATAATGATCCCATACTAGCTGCTTGACCAACACATACAGTAGAAACATCAGGACGAATGTACTGAATAGTGTCATAAATAGCAAGGCCAGATGAAACAACTCCACCAGGTGAATTTATATATAAAAAAATATCTTTTTTTGGATCTTCTGATTCAAGAAACAGAAATTGTGCACATATTACACTGGCCACAGCGTCATTAACTTCACCAGTAAGAAAAATAATTCTTTCTTTTAAAAGTCTAGAAAAAATGTCATATGATCTTTCTCCCCTATTTGTCTGTTCAACTACAACTGGAATTAAAGAACTCATTTATTATTCTCCTTTTTTTTTATCATTGATTTTTCATCTTTCAGAAATTCTGAATTAAATAATTCATCCATGCTACACTTTTTTTCTATTTTTTTACAACTATTAACTATAAAATTCATTACTTTATCTTCTAATGCAACTCCTCGTAAATTATTCATCATTTCAGGATTTTTTTTATAAAATTCTACTACTTCTTTTTCCTTTCCTTGATATTTACTTGCTTCGTCAATTACAGCTTTTGTAAGATCAGAGTCTTCAATAACAATACTGTTAGTTTCTGCAACTGAACTTATGATTATTCCAAGTTTTACTCTTCTGTTAGCATAATCATCAATCTCTTTTTCTTTTTTTTCTTTAGACTGTGATTTTAAAAAATTTTTTTCCTGTTCCAACATTTTTGATGGAAGTTCGAATTTATTATTTTTTAAAAGAATTTCTACTGCCTGCCTTCTCATTTTTAGATTCGAAAGAGTTTTAAATTCTTGAAGCATTTTCTCTTCAATTTTTTTTTTAAGAATTTTTAGATTTTCTTCACCAAGCTCTTTAGCTAACTGATCATCAATAGGGACATTTTTTACTTTCTCTTGTATGTCTTTAATAGTCAAACTAAATTTTGCTTTTTTCCCAGCAATTTTTTTATCTCTGTAGTCATCAGGAAAAGTAACCTCAATTTCTTTGTTATCACCAATTTTCAAGCCCACCATCTGTTCTTCGTAACCTGGTATATATTTTTTTGACCCAATAACTACAGTTTCGTCTTTACCTTCACTATTTTCAAACACTTTTCCATCAATTTTTCCTAGATAATCAAATAAAATTAAATCATCATTTTTAGCCTCTCTTTTTTGTTTTAACGGAGAAAACCTCTCGTGTTTTTTAGCAATATCATCTAATGTGTTTTCGATATCCTTTTCTTTTATCTGTAAAATTGATTTCTCAATTTGGATTTGATTAAAATTTATTTTTGGTAAATCTGGCATTTTTTGAATCGAAACCTTTAAATTTAAATCTTTACCTTCTTCATAACTTTTAATATCAACAGAGGGTTGCACAGATGGCCTTATTTTTTTATCAAGTAAAGCTTTTCTAACATTTTCATTAATTAAAGCGTCAAGTGTGTCCGATATAACATTTTGCGAATAACGCTTTCTTATCATATTAAGAGGGACTTTGCCTGGTCTAAACCCAGGAATTTTTACATTTTGAGATAAATCGTTATATTTTTTATCTAGAATTGGATTAATTTTTTCAGCTGGAATTGTTAAATTCCACTCTATGTCTAGTCCTTTTTTTTTAATTTCTTCAATTTTCATAATTCCTATTTTGAAAAAAAAGTTTATATGGTACGGGCGGAGGGACTTGAACCCACACGACAAAAGTCACTGGAACCTAAATCCAGCGCGTCTACCAATTCCGCCACGCCCGCAAATTATGTATAAAAAACAACATTATTTTGTTTAAATCAATTATTATTTTTTATTGTATTCATAACTTTGGTAATATTTCTTAAAAAATCTTCGGCAATTACATTTTTTTTGTTTAAAGCAAGTTTATTTTGAATACAAATTGCGGCTAAGATTGATAAATCAAAATTCATATTCTGAGCAACTAAACCAGATATTAAACCACATAAAATATCTCCCGAACCAGCAGTTGCTAAATTATTAGTTTTAATGTCATTAACAAAAACTTTTCCATTCGGAAAAGAAACTACAGTATCATTTCCTTTCAAAAGAACTCTATTAGAAATTTTCTTTCCAGCAAAAATGGAATCTAATATTTTATCATTAGTTGATTTGAAAACTCTTTTAAACTCTCCAGCATGTGGAGTAATAGCTAAAAATTTTTTGGAACTTGCCAATTTGTAGAATTCTTCAGTGTAATTTTTAAAATTACTAATAGCATCAGCATCTAATATTATTTTACCCTTAAATGTTGAAATAATTTGTATTATTAATTTTAAGTCAAAATCTTTTCCAAGGCCTGGCCCTATTACTAAAACTTGTTTTTTTTGAAGTTTTTCAATGTTGAACTCTGATATAATTGTTCCTGGCTCACTACCAGCATAATATTTAAGATGTTTAGGTAAAACAAGAATTGTTGATAAACCGGCGCCAACTTTTCTAGAGGCAATTGCCACCATCCTTGAAGCACCAGCCATTTCTCCTCCAATTATAACGACATGTCCTTTTGTATATTTATGAACGTCATTACCAAAACGAGGAATTTTCTTTAAAATTTTTTTTTCTTCAATTACAAAAATTTCTGGTGAATCTTTTTTGGGAGGTTTTAGCGGAAGCTTTAATAAAACTTTTTCACCACATGCATCTTTTGAAGGCATCAGAAAATGTAAAGGTTTAAAGAACCCCATACAAAGAGTTATAGATGCACGAATAAAAGCTCCATAATCTTCACCAGTATTTCCATCTATACCACTAGGAATATCAATAGATATAATCTTTTTCTTGGAATTATTTATTAATTTGATAATCCTTTTGTGTTCAAATGATAAATCTCTTTTTAATCCAGTTCCAAATAAGCAATCCACAATAATTTGATGTGAATAAATTTTTGATTTTAGTTTATCTAAATTATAATCAATTTGTTTTTTTGGTATTTGAACTATTTCATGTTTAATCTTACTTTTCAAAAATTTTGAAGCAAATTTGCCATCATTTCCATTATTTCCAGATCCACAAACAAAAAGAATTGATTTTTCTTTAAAATTTTTAAGAAAAAATTCAGCAATTTTTTTCCCAGCTATAAAGAGAATCTTTTCCTCAGAATGTTCTGCGATAAAATTATTTTCTGATTTAATTATTTGTTGTATTGTTAAAATTCTATTTTTATGCATGATTTTTAATTATGAAATTTATTTTGTTTTTTTTACTTTTATTCTTTTATTCAAGCTTAAAGGCCTCGGATGTTCAAATTAATTCTATTATAGTTTTAGAAAATAATATTCCCAAAGAATGTGGTTTAAATTTTAAGGTTTTAGATAAAGATAAAATCATCAATACTATGGTTTCAATTAAGAAAAAAAAAGGGGCAACTTCAACTTATTTCTATCTTGAATCTCAAAACAAAAAAATTAATTATGCTAATATTCTTTCTTCGAGTATAAATCTATTAGATTTGATTGAGAAAAAAAACAAAAGTAATAATTCTTTTGAAATTGAAAATTCTACTAACGTTGATAAAACAAACGTGTTCTTTCAAGAACTTCTAATTAGTGGTGGTAAAATTGAAGTTGAAGAAAAAAGTTACGAAATAATAGGACCTATTGATTCTAAAGTAAGGTTAGAGTATCTTTTTTGTACTGGAGAAATGTTTCTTCCTAACTACGAAGCAAATCAGAATGAATAAAATTACTTCTCAAAAAATCAAAGATCTTTTTTCTCTTCCCTTAGCTGAATTAATTTTCAGAGCTCATAAAGTGCATAAAGAAAACTTCAAAAAAGGTGATGTGCAGTTAGCATCTTTAATATCGATCAAAACCGGAAGTTGTCCTGAGGATTGCAAATATTGCCCTCAATCTGCTCACTATAATGTTGATTTAAAGAAAGAAAATCTTATTAATATTGCTGAGGTCGTAAGAGCAGCAAAGTTAGCAAAGGAAAATGGAGCACATAGATTTTGTATGGGTGCAGCATGGAAGAAATTAAAAGATGGTAAAGATCTTAATTCGGTAATAGAAATGATTAAAGAAGTTAAGTCGCTTAATCTTGAGGCATGTGTTACATTAGGCTCAATTACAAAAGATCAGGCTCATAAATTAAAAAATGCCGGTTTAGACGCATACAATCATAACATAGATACCTCACCAGATTTTTATAAGAAAATTATTACAACAAGAACCTTTGATGAACGACTTGAAACTATAAAAAATGCTAGAAAAGCTGGAATAAGTGTATGTTCTGGGGGGATTATAGGTATGGGTGAATCATGGAATGATAGGGCAGAAATGCTTAAAGTACTTGCTAATCTCGAACCACAACCAGAAAGTGTCCCCATTAACGCATTAGTTCCAGTAGAAGGAACACCTTTACAAAAACAGCAAATTATAGAGCCTTCGGAAATGATTATTATGATTGCAACTGCAAGAATTATTCTTCCAAAATCAAGAATAAGATTATCTGCTGGGAGGAAATATTTATCCAGTGAAACACAAATGCTTTGCCTTTTGTCAGGGGCTAACTCAATATTTTATGGCGATTCCCTCCTTACCACCAAAAATAATGATATGAAAAAAGATAAAGAGCTTATTTCTAAGTTTAAAGAAATTAATCAATCTGAATTAAAAGAGTTAATTAATGAATACCTAATAATTTTCACTAACAAAGCGTCACCATTAAGTCATTAAAATTTTGTTTATAAAAAAATAAAATTAATATTGGTCTAATAATTGCAAATTATAATTGCAGTTAACAAAAAAAGTATAATATTAATATTATGGCTAGATTTTTTAAAAGTGTTAATAAAGGAAGTGTTCAACTTGATGTTTTCTATGGATGGGATATAGATGTAAAAGAATGGTTCATCGACATTAAAATGACTGGTTTCTCAGGGGGCAACCTCACACAATGGTTCGATTCTGAAAAAAATTACAAAAAAACTCTGAATAATATTTTAGTTTAAATAAATTTAGTATAAATAATACATGTTTAATATTGTATTATTTAATCCACAAATACCCCCTAATACAGGTAATATTATAAGACTTTGCTCTAATACAGGTTGTAGAATTCATCTTATAAAACCTCTAGGTTTTTCTTTAGATAAAAAATCAATGAGGAGAGCTGGACTAGATTATCTAAAAAAAGTAAAAGTTAAGATTTATGAAAATATTGATGATTTTTTAAAAAAAAGGCTCTTCAAAAATATATATTTGGTTACAAAGTATGGAAATAAAAATTATACCGACATAAAATATAAATCTGGTGATTTTTTTATGTTTGGATCTGAGATATCAGGTTTATCCGATGAAGTTTATTATAAACTCAAAACTGCAACAAAAGTTTTTATACCAATGCTCCCAGATAATCGAAGCATTAATTTATCAAATGCAGTTGCTATTTGCATTTATGAAGCATGGAGACAAAATTATTTTTTAACCTCTTAAAATAACAAAATACACATCATTAGGTGTTTTTGGATCCTTATATGAGTGCACTTTATCAAAGTTTTTTTTTAAATTTGAAGTCATCGAATCATTTCCAGCATAATAGATATTATTTATAATCTTAGATCTTGAAGATTTCTGTAAATTAAAAATTACACCGCCAGAAGACTTTATGAAACATTTCTTTAAATTATAAATTATGTATCTCTCCCATAAATCAATATCATTATAAACGGCATAGTTATAAGTACCAGAGATTATTGTAAAGTCACATTCATCAACTGGTTCATCAGATATAACAAAAAGATCTGGTGAAAATTTTTTTTTGCAATAATCAATCATCTTTGGATTAATATCATACCCTTTATAAGCATATACATTATTTTCATTAATTAAAAAATCAAAAAAATCTCCAAAACCACATCCTATGTCTGCTATTTGGGAACTTTTGGTAGCATATTTTTTCATTAAAAAATAAACAAAATGGAATCTATCATATTGAGATGATTTAGAACTCCAATGAAGCCCCAATGCATTATAACCAAATTTTCTTACATTAGCAGCATATATATTTATCAAGTTAAAATTAATTAATTTAAAAAATACTTTATCTAACAATTTTACTCACATCTAAAAACATTTAATTCTAAATATTTACATTGTACACATTGATATTATATTTAATATATAAACTTTTTAGGAATTCATTATGAAACTTTTACCTTTTACAATCAAAGGGGCTTTTTTATTAGGTGCACTTACCGCTGGGGCCTTTATATCTGGAACAGCTTTGGGCTTGGTTGCTAACAAAAAAGAAATTTTGAGTAAGTTAAAAAAATCACAGTTTAAAAAAAATACAAGCGCATCAAGTTAATTCCTTGATTTCATCCTTGAATATTATTAAATGATAATTTTTATAGGAGTCAAACATGATTAAATTATTTTCACTCGTTTCTTTATCTCTTATGCTTTCACTGG
>MDSZ01256289.1_pt1 | contig 11671 bp, 7 predicted proteins | sample 811201 | NCBI WGS metagenome assembly MDSZ01 (sample SAMN05326647, study PRJNA326480) | marine metagenome | isolation source: seawater | place: Indian Ocean: North | collected 2010 | reverse complement strand
TGCTCCCATCGTCATCCCAGCAGTACTAACAAGGAACTTTCTTTTATCTAAGAGTTGATGACCGAATGGAGATAGCTTTTCTGCTTGATTCATTTTAATAAATTTTACTTCGTGTTAGTAGCTAGCACCAAATCGTTTATATGCTTAAAAAAATTGTTATCATATGTAGCGTTCATCACTTTAGAGCATCGGGTTGGTTTTTATGGTAAAAAAGCAAATTCATTCGAGTTAATTAAGCTTCTGGCAACAATTTCTAAATCAATCTTGCGGCAAAACTCTAGTTCATCGGCATCAGGATGGCGTTGTAGTATTAGTTCAAATACTTTTTTGATAGCTGCATTGCTATTCATGGATACTGAATTAGCACGATTTGCAATCATTTCGGCCTGTTCAACAACGAATTTACTATTCATCAAATTCAACGCCTGAAGCGGAGTGGTTGAACTAGGACGACTAGATCGAATTTGACCACAATCAGGAAAATCAAAAGCAGTGAACATTTGATCATCAACTCGGCGCATTCGTTCTTGATATATCATTCTTCTCCATGTCTTTGGTCCAAAATTATCGAGCACCTCCCATTGGGCATATGTTTTCTTAATATTGTGGATCCGGTAGCTGCGCCCCCCTAAATCAGAATTTAAATTACCAGATGCTTGAAGAATACTATCACGAATAACTTCAGCCTCAACACGACGAGGTGGATAGCGCCATAGCAGAGATGATTCAGCATCGATGCTAAGACTTTCATCACTAGGCGAACTAGATCTTTGAAAAGCCTCAGACATAACAAGCCTTCGGATCATCTTTTTCATGGACCAATTATCATTGAAAACAAACTGATAGGCTAACCAATCAAGCAACTTGGGATGAGTCGGCAAAGAGCCAGCCCTTCCAAAGTCAGAAGTAGTAGCAACTATTCCTTTACCAAAAACATGATGCCACAACCTATTAACTAATACCCGAGAAGTGAGTGGATGATCAGTGGATATAAGCCATTTGGCGTATGCCATCCGACGCTCACTCTCAGGTGTATTTGAACTCATTTTTAAATTTCCACCCAAAGCTTTGAACCCTGCAGGCATAACCTCATCACGAGGATTTTCAGGACTACCTCGACGAAGAACGAATGTTTTTTTTGGCTTAATAAACCTACCGACGAAACTGTGCAACGGACCATACTCTATAAGCTCATTAATATGACTTTGCAGCTGATTAAAGGTCTTTCTAAATAGTTGGTTTTTGTTTATCTGTTTCTTAGCTTTTGATGTATCGGCAATCTCTCTCCACTCTCCATCACCGTTTAATGCAAGAACTCGATAACCTTTTGACCAATACCTACCATTATTTTTTTCAAGATAATCTGTATCGAAATAATATTCACGATTAGAACTTGAGCGAAAACGTTGAACTTCTATTGATTTAGGAAAATAAATCTCTACCCAAGGCTTGACACCGTTTATAGATTGAGCACGACATGCCATGGTGCCATAATCACCGTCATTAGCTTTTGAAAGCTCCCCTCGAGGCTTGGTCATTTTTTTATCGCTTAAAAGCTTTGTCCCATTGGAGGCTAATGCGTAATTTTTTTTATCGTCTCCCTCACCAAAAACTTCTAACTCATCGATAGAAATGCTATCACCAAAAAACTCAATTCTGAGAGCTGTAGTGCTTAATTTACCAAAATGAAGATCACGATACCCCCCCCAATCTTCCTCCCAATACTGGACATGTTCTTGAAGAATACGACGGCTATCTGAAATCTTGTCATAAATACCAACAGCACGTTGTTTACGAGGGTGATCGTTTGACAATTCGGACCACCTGCCACCAAATTCGACACCTTGGAAAACTGCAGCCATTGAGTAATAGTCTTGTATTGATACAGGATCAAATTTGTGATTGTGACAACGAGCACAACTGACGGTTACCCCCAAAATTGAGGCGCCAACAGTTTGAATAATTTCATCCATTCGGTCTGCCCTTGCCTGTCTAATCGCAACAGGCTCTGCACCAACGGTAGCCGCTGGAACATGTGGACCAGAAACAAGAAAACCAGTAGCTTCTCCCACGCCAATCTGATCACCAGCCAACTGATCGATGATGAATTTGTTATACGGTACATCTTCATTAAATGCTTGAATTACATAATCCCTGTATACCCATGAGTTTTTTCTGTATAGATTTGCTTCAGACCCATTCGTTTCAGCCCACCGAATTGCATCAAGCCAATGCTGTGCCCATCGCTCGCCAAAATGTGGAGAGGCAATCAAATCATTTACCAAAGACTCATATGCTAATTCAGAGTTTTGCGAGAATTTAATTTCAAAATCTTTTACATCGTTTGGCTTTGGTGGAAGACCTGTCAGAACAATAGACACCCTGCGAATCAATGAGCGAGCATCAGATATTTCGTTTGGCTTAATTCCAGAGGCTTTGAGCTTATCGTTTAAAAATGCATCTATGGGCTTACTTTTACTTTCGGGAATTTTGGGATTTTCGACAGGTTGAAAAGACCAGAGGTTTGTATCAGGGTTTTCAACTTCACTCATTTGCCCTGGCCAGTATGCACCTTCATTTATCCACTTGTGAATTAATTCAATCTGATTGTCACCGAGTTTCTCACCTTTTGGAGGCATCTTTATGTCCGCGTTATGTCCTTGAACAACCTCCATCAAAAAGCTTTTATTTGGATTTCCAGGCACTATGCCAGGCAATCCGGAATCACCTCCTTTAATCATTGAGACACGCTGATCGACTCGAAAAGCCGATTTTGATTTCTCAGGGCCATGACAATCAAGACAACGCTCCCTAAAAATTGGTTCAATATCACTCTGAAAATCAACCGTGCCTCCATTTGAATAGCTAATGAATCCAAAGGAAATTATTAGAATCGTAATTAACTTGCTAAAAATAGAAATCATCAGGATATAATTTCAAAAATCACAAAACATAACATAAAATCTTTGTTTACAAGCTAACTATTGTCTGAATCCATAAATTTTAACCGGCTGCTCATGAATTTAATCAAACTTTATTCTTCAATTCTTTTTTTAATAGTTCTTGGATATCCATCGTATTCAAATGGCAAAGGTTATGCACCGGGTAAGCAGTTCGAATATAAAACGAAGGATCTTCCCAAAGGGGTTTATCAATACTCCATATGGGTACCAAAAAATTATGATCCAAAAAAAGAGTATCCAGTGGTTTTTTATCTACATGGTGGGGGCGGCAGAAAATTTCCCTCATATGGAAAGAAAAACATCATTTCAGATCGCCTCATAGATAATCAAAATTGGACAAGCGCAGGTTACAGTGGCAACGCTCATGGCTTACATGAATACATTCATGTTGCACCAGTAAAGGCAATCTACGAATGGGAAGCTAAAAAATTTAAAGCCCTTTTAAAACATGTTAACAAAAAAGTTAATATAAACGAAAACAGGGTCTACGTTACCGGCTTCAGCATGGGTGGCCAAGGAACATGGATAGTTGGATGCGGATCAAGTCTGGGATATAAAATTGCCGCCATGATGCCTCTCGGAGCATGGGGTTGCGAATGGGTCAATCATGGAACAACTCCTGAAACATGTATGACAAGAAAAACACCAGTCTGGGTACTACACTGTCCTTATGATGAAATATCTAAAATTTCTGATCAAATTGATCTCTTTAGAAACCATATAAATTGTGGCGGATACGGCCGATTCACCATGATACCTGGAGAGGGTCATATTCAAAGGCCCAGAGGTGATGACGACGAAGGATTAAGCATGAGAGTGGCATGGATGCTTTCACAAACTTACGACACTCCTCACAATTATTTAGTCCAAACCAAAGGTGGTGTCATATTAGAAGCAATAGAAGGCGAACGTCCATTCATTGGTGACACGAGCACTTACGGTTTTTTTGAGCCAAATACAAAAATAAATATAACTGCCGCAGCTACCAAAAATGGTCAGCGCTTTCTAAAGTGGGCTTCATTAAAAGGCAAATTTGAGGACCCTAAATCAAGAAGAACATCCTATACAACAGTGGATAACGATTCTGAACTCTTTGCCATTTATGAAAATCAAAAGGTAAAACTTTCAGTGTTCGGAGGAAAAGCCGATCCAAAAAAACCGATGCCTGGCGACAAGGTCACCATAACCATAAATAAAAACCAAAAGGATAAACCTTTTTTATTTTGGCAATCTAATCCAACAATTGAGCTCACTCAACCCTATGATAATACTGTGCAATTCTGTATGCCTCCACACGATCTAGTCATAAGCGCTAAACCAAAAAAGTACTAAATGCAGGTTATGATTTTTGAGAAAAATGAGATACAAAAAGAAGAACGCCACGACCCTTGTTCTCTAAATAATGAAAATATTTGTGATAATCTTTTTTTAAATTCAAATCAACCTGTTAGGAAACCGAGCACATTAATAGCCAGTATCACTCTAGTTGTAATAGTACTATTAATGGTCTTTGCAAACTTGAGCCAATTTCAAAAAGAAATTAACCATAAAAACAAACACAATGATGAGAAGGCAAAATTAGAATCTGATCCATCCCAACAAACTCATCCTGACTAAATAAATATTAAAAAACTTGCTCCATCTAATTTATATTATCCCAGTCCTCTTTTTATGTATCATTAGGCTAGATGCAAAAAATGTATTATTTATTGCCATAGATGATTTACGCCCTGCCCTCGGTTGCTATGACGATCAATTAGCAATAACACCAAACATCGACGAATTAGCAAAAACTGGAACCCTATTTAAAAGAGCATATTGTCAACAAGCTCTATGCAGTCCATCTCGTCTATCACTAATGACCGGACTAAGGCCTGACTCTACCAAGGTCTGGGACTTAAAAAAACACTTTAGAGATTCAGTACCGGATGCCGTAACCTTACCGCAGCACTTTAAATCCCATGGTTATACAACTCAGTCCATTGGTAAAATATTTCATGGTAATGGAAAACCATCTAAAGATGAACCTTCATGGTCACTACCTCCATTATATGATAACGCAAGAGATAAAAGATTACGCTATGCTTTAGGAAAAAATCTCCAAGGAAATTCTCATAAGGAAGCATCAACCGAAAGCGCTGTTATTAATGATGATTACTATGTAGACGGGAAGGTGTGCAACAATGCAATTAGGGCTATTGAAAAATTTGCAAACTCTGGAGAAAAATTTTTTCTAGCTGTTGGGTTTCGTAAACCTCACCTACCTTTTAGCGCTCCTAAAAAGTATTGGGACCTTTATGATGAAAGGTTAATAAAACTTCCAGAAAATGGCAGCCACCCAAAAGGTTCACCAGAAATTGCTACCCGAAGCTGGTTGGAGTTAGAGGGATATTCAGACATTGGAAAAAGAGAGCCCATCTCGGATAATAAAAAGAGAAAGTTAAAGCATGGTTACTATGCATGCGTTAGCTACATTGACACATTAATTGGCAAATTACTCTTAACTCTTAAAAAGTCCTCACTAGATCAGAAAACGGTTGTTTGTCTTTGGGGTGACCACGGATTCCATCTCGGTGAACAAGGATTGTGGACTAAAGCCAATAATTTTGAACTTAGCACCAGAGTTCCTCTTATTATCAGCATCCCTAATCAAAAGAAAAAAAACAGAAAAACAGACGCTCTCGTGGAGCTTATTGATATTTATCCAACACTATGCTCGGCATGTGATTTACCAATACCTACTAAAGTAGAGGGAAAAAGTTTAATTCCTTTAATCAACAATCCAGAATCAAAATTTAAACCTGCAGCTTACAGCCAATTTCCCAGACACAGAGACAAAAATAGACACTCAGGCAATGGTGACATCATGGGTTATAGCTTAAGAACGGAAACTCATCGGTATACCGAGTGGAGAGAAAATAGTGGAGGCAAGATCATAAGTACTGAGCTCTATGACTACTTAAATGATCCACTTGAAACGCAAAACATCGCAACCTTAGATGAATCCGCAGAGGAAATAAATAAATTGTCGAAATTGCTTTTCTCAGTTTGGCCCAAGCTCAAAACTAAAAGATAGAAAAAGCCAAAAAACATTCGTGATCGTAATAACTTCTTGATGACTGATAAATTTGTTAATTTCTTAGAGAACTTCAGTTCAGAAACTTTAGCCGAACTCGATTCCATCTATCACGAGGACATTTCATACATAGATCCCATTAATAAGGGGCAAGGCATTGAACACCTGAGACTGATAATGCAGGACTTGCTCAAGGTATTTAAAAATGTGAAATTCGAACTTCTGGAAATCTCTGAAAATAACCAATTGGCCTTTGTTTGTTGGAACATGTCCTATAAATTCCGAGGAAAAGATTATTTAATTAATGGTGTTAGTAAATTGGATTTCGATGGTTCTGGTAAAATAATTAAGCACGAAGATTATTGGGATGCTTCATTCCCTCTGTATGGAACATTTCCATTTTTGGGTTTATTAATGAAAGGAATTAAACGCTTGGTTTCTGTTAAACCACCTAAATAGACTATTCATTTTATAGATTTTTTCATTTTTATCTCGGTCAACATTACAGCTAGTGTATAAAACCATGACATGAAAGTATGGTTCATATTCACTATAGTATTTTTTCAATTTAATTTCGTAGCTCATTCATCAAAAAGCACTAAGCCCAATTTTATATTGGTTTTTTGCGACGACCTTGGTTACGCAGACATTGGTCCTTTCGGGGCTAAAGATCACTCAACTCCTGCGTTAAATAAAATGGCCAAGGAGGGAATGAAACTGTCAGATTTTTATTCAACCTGTCCAGTATGCACACCATCACGTGCTAGTTTGATGACAGGCTGTTATCCTAGAAGAGTTAACATGCATGTAGACGAAAAAAATCTGTGTGTCCTTTTTCCGGGGGCAAAAAAAGGTCTCAACCCAAATGAAATAACCGTTGCTGAAATACTCAAAGAACAAGGGTACGCAACCAAATGCATTGGCAAATGGCACCTAGGCGATCACCCTGAATTTATGCCAACTAACCATGGCTTTGATTCATACTATGGAATCCCATATAGTAATGATATGAATCGAAAGGAGATTCCACTTCCTCTAGTAAGAGATCTAGAAGTTATAGAGGATGGTGTACAGAGAGACGAAACCATCACGGAAAAGTACACTACAGAGGCCGTTAATTTTATTAAGGAAAACTCCAACAAGCCTTTCTTTCTTTATTTACCTCATACTGCTGTTCATTTACCTTTGGTCCCCGGAAAAAGATTTAAGAATACTAGTAGTAATGGTCCTTACGGGGACTGGGTAAATGAAGTTGATTGGTCAATGGGAGAATTATTCAAAACAATTAAAGAATTAGGAATAGACGAGAACACCTTAGTTCTATTTACCTCTGACAATGGCTCTGCTAGAGAAAAACAAGGAAGTAATTTACCTTTAAGAGGACGAAAGGGACGCACAGATGAGGGCGGCATGAGAGTTCCATGTGTCGTGCGTTGGCCTGGAAAAATTCCTCCAAACACAAAAAGCTCTGCTATAACAAGCACACTCGATATACTTCCCACATTTGCGGCAATAGCCGGAGCTCACCCACCTAAGGATAGAATCATTGATGGCAAAAATATTTGGCCTATTCTCAGCGGAAAAAACAACAACCACCCACGGGACGCCTTTTTTTATTACCAAATGGATCAACTTCAAGCCGTACGTTCTGGTAAATGGAAACTAACACTTGCTATGGAATCAAAAAAACGTAATTGGGGAAAACCGGAAGGAAAAAAAGAATTAGCATTATATGATCTAAAGAATGACATTCATGAAGATAACAACGTGGCTGAAAGCAATCCCCAAATCGTAAAAAAACTTCAATCTCTCGCAGAATCAGCTCGTAAAGACTTAGGAGATCTCAACCTCAAGGGAAAAGGGCAAAGAGAGGCTGGTTGGGTAGATACCGCATCACCAAGATTAAAGGGAAAATAATTACTGATAAACTTTTAGATCATTTTCATCAATGTCGTAATATTTTTATCAAAGTGACATTTATCTAATGTTAGCAATAACTTTTCAATGAAGAAAAAAATCATCCATCTGGCACTTTACTCGATTTTACCAATTACTACTTTCTTCATAGGCATCAAACTACAGCCTAATCAAAATTCACAAATTCTCGATAAATCTGATAAGATTGAGACAGGTGAATCATCAACAAAGCCTATAATTTCTCATCTAACAGAAAAAGCATTACAAGACGAGGGCAAGTTATCAAAAAAAACTAATCTTCAAACTAACTCACTTTTAATTGATCCATTAGATAAGCCCTCATTAGACTCTTCTGAAATTAAAAGCCTAGGCCAATCTATGGTTTCCGAACTTAACCCTCTCAAGAGACGTTCAATCTTTAACTCTCTACTTGAAGGAATGACATTAGAAAATGCTCAAGAAATTAGGGAACAAGTAAAAAGATTAGATCAGAACAGTTCAGAATTTAGAGATTTTCACTTCATATGGGGATCAATGGCTGGTGCTGAGGCTGTCATAAACGGAACAAAAACCTCGGAACGTGATCTTCATGTGACGATGACTGGATGGGTCTCGAGCAAACCTGATGAGGCAATTGCATGGTTTGATAAAATTGACACTTTGAATGATAGGCGCCTTAACAAAAACGATCTGAAGAGAAGTGTCGTTGATGGGCTTTCAAACATTGACCCAAATCGTGCTGTCGACTTTATAAGCACATTAGTTCAATCCGGTGACAAAGAAGCGAACAAACTGATTCACAATGTCGCCCGTAAAGTCACTCAAACAATGAATCTTGAGGAAGCTGGCGCATGGGCCGACAACCTCACAAACAAAAATATGCGTAAGTCTGCAATGGACTCCATAGTTCCAAGATTTGCCTACTCAGACCCTGAATCAGCATCAAAGTGGGCTTCAAGTTTACAATCAGACATGGCATCCACTGCCATCCAGAAAGTCAGTGAAGCATGGTCACATAGAGATCCTGCTGCAAGTGTTCAATGGCTCGAGTCTTTGCCCGAAAGCAGTGGTGTTAACTCAGGAATCGAAAATGCTTTAAGTCATTGGGCACGTCGTGACCCCAAGAGCGCCAGTGACCACCTTATAAACATGCCCGATTCAACTCAAAAGGATCGAGCCATCAAAGGTTTTGCCTCGAGAGTTGCCTACGAGGATCCTCAATCTGCCCTGGTTTGGGCAAATACTATTCAGGATGAAAAAATTCGTGATGGTGCACTCAAGAATGCCGGTCGCGCCTACTATAAACGTGACAAAACAGGTGCTCTGCAATGGCTTGAGTCGAGTGGCCTCTCCCCAAAAATTATTAGCGAAATTCTTCCTAAGAAATAATGAGATAGGGTTACCGATCTATCTCTTACTGGCTGGTTTCATTTCAACTTTGACTTTTTTAGACTGTTCATTCACATCCTGAAGTAGAACCTCTATAGCCTTTTCTAGTTGCCTATCTTTACCCGAGGAAAGTTCACCTGGCAATGGCCATACTATGTGATCGGGGACCGCTCCATTTCTCTCCATATCTTCACCATTTGGTAAAAACCAGCCTCTACCTGGCATTCTGATCGTCCCCAAATCCATGATAGATTTTGAACCCGTAGAAATAACACCTCCTGCAGTTGGAACTCCCACCAGCTTCCCTCTTTTTAAATTCTTGATAGCGTGACTGAATATTTCAGCATTACTGAAACTTTTTTCGTTACATAATACCACAATTGGCTTTGTCCAAGTAGCATACACTCTCCTATCTCCAGGGTAGCCAACACCTCCTCCTCTAGGTATTGTTGTTGCATGAACAGGAGGAACAAGAACAGTTAATAAATGATCAGCTGTAAAACCACCTCCATTATTTCTTACATCAATGACAAGCCCCTCTTTCCCATCACCCTCAGCATAGATTTCTCGTTCGAATTTTTGGAACTCGCTCCACATCATCCTTTCAACATGAAGATAACCCAACCTTCCATCTGACAACTTATTGACCAACTCCTTGTTTTCTCTTACAACATCATCTTCCAGTAGTGCCCTAGCTGTTGAATAAGTAGTCGGCCTCACTGTGACAGTCCTCTCAGTTTTTTTCTCATCTGTTGCCAATACTTGCAAATCAATATCTCTATCGATTCGACCATTTAACATCTCTTTTATATCGTCACCACGCTTTACCTCGACCCCATTGATTTTGGATATAACTTCACCTTGCCTAATTTTGGATTTCTCCTGATCACTAGGTCCTTTTGTAATCACTTTTTTAACCTTCAAACCATCACCTTCATAATTCTCATCGAAGATAAGACCTAGGTGAGCGGTCTGATCAGTCCAACCTTTAGGCTTGTAGAGACTACTGCTAGAACTTCTAAATCCCATGTGTGAAGCATTTAACTCACCAAGCATCATAGAGATACTCCTACTGAACGAATAACGGTCGACAGCATTGGCTGCCATCTCTTCGTATTTATCTTTAATCTTGTTCCAATCTTTATTATTTAATGCCGAGTCGTAAAAGCCGTCCCTCATAGCTCTCCAGGCCTGTAAGAATCCTACCCTATAATGGGCGGACATTGATCTCTTCATCAAAACTTTGAAGGGATAAACTTCACTTTTACCTCTGACAAAAGCGCCTGGAACACCACTAGAATAATAAACTATCTTACTATCTTTAGACAGCCACCTTGGCATATAAATAGATTTCGAAATGAGAAGGGTTGGCGTTGTTGATTTGACAGGAAAACCAATGGTGTACACACCTTGTACTCCTTTAACTTTTCCAGAAAAAGCCAACTTTTTTGAATCAGGTGACCAAAATAAATTACTTTCAGTAACGTCTGGTATGGATATACGACGAATTCTTTCATTAATCCCATCAAAATCAATCAACGAATCTTTTGATTCTACCTTTTTTTGTTCTTTAGGTGGTTCAGGTTTGGGTTCAACTTTCTTTTGATTTGCTGGAAGATTAAACATAATCCTCAACCCCTTAATAAAACGACTTTCCTCAACCTCCTCTTTTTCGGGCGCTTTATCTATTTTTGGTTTTGAATTCGAAGGCTTCCTTGGACGAGACTTTTTCATAAGATCCACAGCCTTATCTAACTCTCTCTCACGACTACTGATCTGTTCGTCAGATTTTTTTAACCATACGTAATAAATATCTGTCTCTGTATCAAATCTTCTTCCTGTAAATGCTAGCAACTTACCGTCTGGGGACCACTTGACTCCACCGTCTGAGTCTGGATGTCTTGATAGATTGAAGGCGGGTTTTGATCCATCCACCGGAACAATCCAGATATCCCTGTTGAAATTGTTATCATAAACAGAATAGGCTATCCATCGACTATTAGGTGACCAATCGTATCGAGGAGCATTCCATGAACTAATTAATTTCCTTTGATTTTTTCCATCAGCATCCGCAATCCACAAATCCCCTTGCCCTTTTATCATGGAGATACTCTTGCCATCAGGACTATAAATAATGTCTTCAACCACCTCACCTTCTTTGCTTAAGGTTTCAGTTTTGAAATCTTCATTTTGCCACCAATAAAGATTATCATCCGATCTAGTGGCTCGACATAACCTCGCAGACAATCCGTCATCAGAGATATAGATAATGCTATTACCATCTGGTGAAAATACTGGCTCCCTTTCTTCAGCAGCGCTATCTGTA
>MDSZ01222008.1_pt1 | contig 11673 bp, 9 predicted proteins | sample 811201 | NCBI WGS metagenome assembly MDSZ01 (sample SAMN05326647, study PRJNA326480) | marine metagenome | isolation source: seawater | place: Indian Ocean: North | collected 2010 | reverse complement strand
GGATGAAAAAATTAATTTTATTCTAGAGTTTCATCAACCAAAATTTATTTTTAAAAATTTAATTATATTTGCATCAATTTGTTTCTTTTATTTCTTTCCTTTTCATATTGCATCTTTTGAAAAGAAAAAAAAATTTCTAAAAATTGAAAAATTAAATATTTTTTTACTTATTCTTTTTGGTCTATTAACACTCAACTATTTTAACGTTTTTGATTATTTAGAAAATGAAACGCTTGGCGGTGGAGTTTTTCTAAAATTTAATCAATATTTTTTTAGAGATAATAATCTTTTTTTCTTAATAATAGCTTTTCTTGGAATTATATCTTTATTTAGTTTTATGAGAATTTCTAAAAAAAACCTTATTTTAATATCGTGCGCTCTATTTATTTATTGTACGCCAAAATATATTTACCAAGAATATTTTGAACCCTTGCTTTTAATTTTTCTATTTGCACTTTTTGATTTAGAAAAAAATGTTAAAAATTTATTTAGCGAAAATAAATCAATTTTTATTTTCTTAAGTTATTTTTTAATTTATTTAATATCAAGTTATTATTATAGATATAACATAGTCATTACTTAATTATACGAGGTGTCGGTAGGGGTATTACAAACTTTCCTTTATATCCCTTTTTCCTAAAATTTTTGATTAGTGCATCAGAAATATGCCAGGATAACAAAAGTAAATAATCTGGTTTTTTTTTAGAAATAATTCGCTCATTCATAATTGGAATATTAGTACCAGGCATATACTTACCAATTTTGTATGATCCGCTGATTTCTAATATACAATCAATTATATCTTTATTTAAACCAACATAGTTAACTAATGTTGCGGCTCTAGATGGAGCCCCAACTCCAAATATAGTTTTATCTTTTGACTTAATTTTTTTTAATAATGAATAAAGATTAATTTTAGATAATAAAACTTTTCTAGAAAATTCACTAAAGGTATTTGCTTTAAAAAATTTTTTTTCATCTTTTATAACTTTTTTTAAGTTTTGTGTTTCTTTAATTTTTTTATTTTTTGAAACATAGACTCTTATTGAGCCTCCATGAGTAGGAATTTTTTTCGCATGGAAAATTTTCAAATTATATTTATCGAATAAGTATTTTAAACTCATTAATGAGTAATATCTCATATGTTCATGGTATATAGTGTCATATTGAACTGTTTTTATTAAAGAAACTAAATAATGAGACTCAGAAACAAAATAACCATCTTTATCTAAAATTTTAATTATATTTCTCATCATTGAATTAACATCGTCAATGTGAGCAAAGACATTTGTAGCTGTAACTAATTTCGCCTTTCCATACTTATTTAAAATTTTATTTGAAGTTTTATTATCGAAATAATTTAAAATTGTATTTATTCCTCTTTTAATGGCAATTTTTCCGATATTTTCTGGCGTTATTCCAAGCACTCTGTGATTTGTAACGAAGTTACTTAACAAATTTCCATCATTTGATCCTATATCCACAATTAAATCATTTTTTTTTAAATTTAAAATATTTTTACATTCTTGATATAGTTCTTTAAAATTTTCTCTTAATACTTTTGTTGTACTACTTGTATAAGGATAGCTTTTAGGAAATATAATTTCTTTATCTACAATAGTCTTAAGCTGCACTAGTTTTGAGCCCGTTGAATACATCAAATCTGTAAGAAAGAAAATTTCTTCATTCTGAGGATTATTAATTGGATGGTAATTGTTTACTGGCGGAAGGTAACCAAGCGATAAAATCCTTGAGAGATCTTTTTTTTTAGAAATTTGACATCTATTAATTGTTTTTGATCTTCTAATCATATAAAAACCTTTAAATTAAATAACATAATAAAAACATAATGAATAGACAAAAGAGAATTTCTATAATTGGCGGTGCAGGCCATGTTGGGTTTCCACTAGGGTTAGTTTTTGGTTCAAAAAATTTCAAAGTAAATCTAATTGATAAAAATTTAGAATTTTTAAATAAGATTGGTAATGGTACAACACCATTCCTGGAGGAAGGAAGTGAAAAATTACTTAAAAATGTAATAAAAAAAAAAAATATAATTATTTCAACAAATTTAAGAGATATATCAAAATCAAAGTATATTATTATTTGTATTGGAACACCAGTTTCTACAAAATTAAATCCTAAATTATATTCTTTTCTTAATTTTTTTAAAAATTTAAAAAACCATCTAAAAAAAGATCATGTTGTAATCATTAGAAGTTCAGTATACCCAGGAATTTGCGGAAAAATTTATAACATCATCAAAGAAAAATGTAAAAACTTAAGTTATTGTCCGGAGAGAATTGTTCAAGGCCAAGCAATCAAAGAGCTTCCAAATTTACCACAATTAGTATCAGGATTTAATGAATACTCAAAAAAACAATCAGGTAATTTATTCAAAACAATTTGTAAAAAAATAATTTATACAGAAATACTAGAGGCAGAATTAATAAAATTGTTTTCTAATGCTTATAGATATATTCATTTTTCTATTTCAAATCAATTTTATATGATTTGTAAAAAAGAAAATTTAAATTTTGAAAAAGTAAGACAAATTATGAGGGACGGCTATTCTCGAAACACTAATGTTCCCTCTTCAGGATTTTCAGCAGGACCGTGTCTTTTAAAAGATACAATGCAATTATCTTCATTCTATAATCACAAGTTACCGTTAGGTTACTCGGCGATGAAAATAAATCAAGGAATGCCAAAATTTATTATTAAAGAACTTGAAAAAAAATATGATTTAAAAAAAAAAACGATAGGCTTGCTAGGATTAGCTTTTAAGGCTGAAACTGATGACATCAGAGACTCTTTAGCTATTGAACTTTTAAAAATTCTGAAATCAAAAAAAATTAAAACACTGGCATCAGATGAATACTATAAAGAAAAAAGTCATGTAAACAAAAATCAACTTATAAAAAAATCAGATATAATAATTTTATCCACTCCACACAAAGTTTACAAAAGACTTAAAATAAGCAAAAATAAAGTTCTTGTTGATATATGGGGTTTTTTTGATTCAAAAAAAAATAAAATTTTAATAATTGGCGCCTCCGGTACGCTGGGTAAAGCAATAAAAAAAAATAATTTTTTTAAAAAGGCCTCAATTCCTTCAAAAAAAAAATTAAACATTATTTTTACAAAAAATATTAAAAAATATTTAAATAAAAAAAGATTTCAAATCATTATTAATTGTGCTGCAATATCAAAAGTAAAACAATGTGAAGAGAACCCAAAAATAGCAAAAAAAGTTAATATTTTAGGGGTAAAGAAATTAGTAAAGTGCATTGAAGATTGTGAAAAAAAAAATAAATCAAAGACTCTTCTTATTCATTTATCTTCTGATGCAGTATATCCGCCGCACCGGGGAAATAATAAAGAAAATAGCTCTCTCGCACCTTACAATGTGTATGGAAAAACAAAACTAGAATCAGAAAAAATAGTAAAGAAACTTGATAATTATATAGTAATTAGAACTCGATTCTTCGATAAGAATAATATTAAATTTAAAGATGCGGCCACAGATATTTTTTCTTCAATGATAGAAAAAAAAGAACTAGTAAAAAATATAATTTTTTTAATAAATTCTGGATATAAAGGTGTAATAAACGTAGGCGGGCCAAAAATTTCCGATTATAATGCAATAAAAAAATATAAAAAAAAAATTCTTAAGACTACATCAAAAAAAATACTTAAAAATTTAAGATATATGATAGCAACCGATGCTTCTTTAAATGTATCGCTTTTTAAAAAATTAAAAAGAAATTATGAAAAAAAGAAATTTTGATATTATAATACCGATTTATAATGAGGGTTACAGCATTGTTAGATTGATTAGATTAATAAAAAAATATTTGAATAAAGAAAAATTTAATATAATTCTTTGTTATGACTCGATCAAAGATGATGTTTTTGATCATAAAAAAGAAATAAAAAAAATTAATTTACCAATTTATTTTATGAAAAATAAATTTAAAGGACCATGCACTGCCGTAATTGGGGGTTTAAAAAGATCAAAAAGTAAATGCAAAATTGTGTATCCAGCTGATGATTTTTTAAATATAAGATTAATTTTAAAAATGTATAAATTATATTATCTAAAAAAATCAGATATTGTAGTTGCCAGCAGATTTATAAAAGGGGGTTCTATGAAAGGCTGCCCATTAATTAAATCAGTAATTGTTAGAATAGCTTCATGGAGCTTATATGTATTTTCAAGTATACCGGTCAGGGATGCCAGTAATGGTTTTAGATTATTTTCAGATAAACTTTTAAAAAAAGTAAAGATCGAGTCAAAATTGGGTTTTGCTTACTCTTTAGAATTACTTGTGAAATGTGAAAGACTAGGTCTTAAGATTGATGAAATACCTGCAAAATGGGAAGAAAGAACCGAAGGAAAAAGTAATTTTAAAATTCTTAAATGGATTAGTCAATACTTGGTTTGGTATTTTTACGGTCTCAAAACTTATTGGTTAAATAAAAAGTATCCCATAAATTTAAATTAAGGATTATTTTGAAAAAAAACTTTTTAGTAACAGGCGGAACAGGATTTATAGGCTCTGGGATTTGCAATTTATTGATAGAACAAGGTCATAATGTTACAATCCTAGATAACAATTCAAGGGGAAAAATTTCTAGAATTTTAAAATTTAAAAAAAAAATCAAGTTCATTAAAGGAGACATAAGGAACAAAAATAAAGTTTTTAAAAGTCTAAAAAAAATTGATGCTGTGGTACATCTTGCTTATATCAATGGCACAAAGTTTTTTTATGAAAAACCTGATTTAATATTAGACGTTGCAGTTAAAGGATTAATCAATATTTTTGACGGTTGTATTAAATATAAAATTAAAGAGCTTTATCTCGCATCTAGTTCAGAAGTTTATCAAACGCCAGTCAAGATACCAACAGATGAGAAAGAACCCCTTAAAGTTCCAAACATTCATAATCCTCGGTATTCTTATGGTGGTGGAAAAATTTTAACAGAGTTAATGGGAATAAATTACGGAAAAAAATTTTTTAAAAAATTAATTATATTTAGGCCTCATAATGTTTATGGTCCGGATATGGGCAATGAGCATGTGATACCTGAATTTTTAAATAGATTTAGAAAATTAAAAGGTAAAGATTTTAAAATTCAAGGAAATGGGTCTGAAACAAGATCATTCATTTATATCGATGATTTTATTCAAGCTTTCAGCTGTATTTTAAAAAGAGGAAAACATTTACAGATCTACAATATTGGCACCTCTGAAAAAATTACAATAAAAGCTCTTGTAAAAAAATTGTCAAAAATTTTTAAAAAAAAAATATTTATAAAAAAAACAAAATTATATAGCGGAAGCACAAAAAAAAGATTGCCTGATATAAAAAAAATTAAACTGTTAGGTTTTAAACAAAAGATAAAACTAGAAAAAGGTTTAAAATTATTGGTAAATAATTAAATTATCTTTAGATTATGCAGAAAGATGTTTATACCAGACACATAAAAAATGAGGAAAATCATTGGTGGTTTGTAGCTAGAAGAGAAATTATTTACTCCGTTATCAGAAGTTTAAAAAAAAACAAATTATCAATATTAGATTTTGGCGCTGGTAGCGGTACAAATATTAAAATTCTTACAAAACTTGGTAGCGTCGATGTTTATGAAGTAAATCCAAAAATGAGATCTTTTTTAAAGACTAAATTTAAGAAAAAAAGTAACGTTAGAATTATTAGTAAAATCACCAAAAAATACAATTTGATATTAGCAGCAGATGTTATTGAACATATTAAAAATGACAAACATGTAATAAATAATTTTTATAAGTTTCTTAAAAAAAATGGACATATACTAGTTACAGTTCCAGCATTTAATTTTCTTTATTCTCATAAAGACGTAGTCTTGAAACATTATAGAAGATACAGAAAATCAAATCTGCAGAACCTCTTAATTCAAAAATTTAAGATTAAAAAATTGTCTTATTTTAATTTTTTTTTATTTCTTCCAATCTCGATATCAATATTAATATTAAAAATTAGAAAAACAAAATTTATAAAATTTGCTGAGACTACTCCAATTAACTTTATAAATTCCATTCTGAAAAATATATTTTTAATTGAAAAATATTTATTAAAATTTCTTAATTTCCCTTTTGGAATTTCAATAATAGCCTTAGCAAAAAAAAATGATTAACGAGCTAACTATAATTTTTCCTCTTTTTAATGAGGAAAAAAGATTAAAAAAAACATTCTCGGAAATTCAGAACTTTAAAAAAAAAGTAAGAAAAAAAAAAATTGAAATAATTTTCGTAGATGATGGCAGCCAAGATAAATCAAAGTCTTTATTAGATAGTTTCATTCATAAAGTTAGCTCAAAAAAATTTAATATAAAATATATTAAATTAAGAAAAAATATGGGTAAGGGTTTTGCACTTAAAGTAGGAATAAAAAAATCTTCTTTAAAATGGATACTAACGACAGATATCGATTTATCAGTTCCATTATCACAAATTTTAGACTGGGAAAAAAACAATTATTTGAAAGAAAAAAAAGTAATTTTTGGATCACGAAATCACCAAAGATCAAAAGTAAATAAAAATTTTTTAAGATATATCTTAGGAAAATTTTTTAATTTTTTTGTCAATACAATTTTATGTATAAGTCTATTAGATACTCAATGTGGATTTAAATTGTATAAAAGTTCGATTGCAAAAAAAATATACTCAAAATTAACTAATTACGGATTTACACATGACTTAGAATTAGTTTTAATTTTGAATCAAAAAAAAATTGAAATTATTGAATTACCAGTAAAATGGTCTCATAAATCAGGAAGTAAAGTAAATATTTTTTTAGACTCAATTAAGATGTTTCTAAATATTATTTTTTTAAGGTTTAAATATTTTTAGAAAAAAAATTAAAATTTAAAAGCAAAAAACTAAGTTGACGAGAGTCCGGGCTAATTAGTAAATCAAATGGAGATTTTGGCTTTTTATTTCTGAATTCAATATTAATTATATTCTCAGTTATCATCGTTTCTTCAATTTTAAAAAAAATTTTTTCTTCTTTTGTAGGTGAGTTTTCTTTAAAATTAAATTTAATATTGTTATTAAATTTACCGTTTACGAAAATATCTATACTCATCTCTTTATTCCTCTCATTTACGAAAGGTATTATATTCATTTCAAAAAAAATATTTTTCATTTTTTTATCTAATTTAAACAGTAGATTAGAAGTTTTACCTTCACTCCAAATTCCTTCACTGTTAGAATTATGAGTCCAACCAAAACCCACAAAATGATTTTTATCTAAAAAATTTACAGAGTTTTCTTCAAATAAAGCGGGTTCATAAATCTCGTATTTCTTCAAGTTTTTTTTATCCTCACCATCCATAAGGTGTTTTTTATCTTTTATCATAAACCAAAGGTTGTCTTTGAAAAAAAAACCAACATTTTTGTTTTTAAATATTTGTTTTAAACTCAATAGATGTCCAATATTATCAATCAAATATATAGTTCCATTTTCCAAATTTTTTTCATTAAAATTTTTAGCTAGTTCGTACCTATTCCTAGCTGCTTTACCTCTGTCTACTCTTGCCATTTTTATGATATTTGTTTTTTCAATATTGTTATCCTCCATAAAGTATGCCAATTTATCAAAGTGTTTGTTATAATTTACTGGCCTAGTAGTTATTATATTTTTAAGCACTAAAATTTCTTCATTTTTCCAAAATTCATCTTTAAGGTATAAATCTTGATTATAAATTTTATTTGTATAGGTTTTAATTCCTGCTGAGATATCTAATAATTGAATTATTAAAATAGTTGAAAAAATTAAAAAAGATTTTCTTTTATAGTTTTTACTAATAAAATAAATTGAAAGAAATAAAGTAAAGTAACTTATTATCCAAAATAATCTTCCTGATGATCTCACAATACTTAAGGGTCCATATAAATAATCTGAAAGTGGAATTGATAGAATTTCTAATTTACCAATAGAAATATTATTTGTTAAAGATAACAATAAAATAATTATGAATGAAAACCATACACCATAATTAATGTTTAATTTTTTTATTATATTTCTTTGTTTTAAAAACGAGTAAACTCCAAGAATGATTAATAATAGTCCACCCAAACCTAAAAAATTAAACCCTTCTAATTCTTCACCTTTAGATAACATTAAATCAGGAAGAAACCATGACCAGGTAATATTTTTATGTGTAATTGTTGAGTCAAATATACTTAAAAGATTAAGTTTATATGTGCCAAACCCTAACGCAAAAGTGTCTATAACTCTAACTTCAAAATACCCAACTAAATACATTAAAATAAAAAGTGAAAAATGACATATTAAAAAAGTAGATAAATATCTTTTAAATTTAATTTTTTTTCTTAAAAAATCAAAAAGCTTAATAGAATTAAAAATTATCAAATTAATTATTGTAAAATAAAAATGAATTAGAGAAGTAAGAAGGATTAGTAAAATCCAATGTTTATCTTTTACGTCTTCTTTTTTAAATAATAAAAATACACTTAATATTAAAGTCCAGTGACCGAATAGTGCTGGGTGCCAAGCTATTCTATAAAGAGCAGTTGGAAACAATAAAAAGAAAAAAGAAAAAGTAATAGCTGTTTTTTTATTTTTTGTTATATCTAAAATTAACAAATAACTTAAATAACCTTGCAAAAAGAAACATAGGATAAACCATAAAGAAAAATATTGAAATTTTTCGGGTAGCAAGAAATTTATTGCTTTAAAAATTAAAGCTAATAAAGGAATGGAGTCTGAATAAACTATAGAATTACCTATTTCATTACCAAAATTTGGATTTGAACCTAGTGGAAATCTCCAAATGTCTTCTTTAAAAAAATACCATCCTATTTGGTGCGCGGATCTATCGTCACCAGAAAAAAGCCAATGAGTTTTAGTAAAATTTAAAGTTTCAAAGCCGTTAAATAAAGATACAAGAATTAAGGATACAAAAAAATAAAAAAAAAATAATTTTAAATTGTCTTTACTAGGTAATTTATTAATCTCTAATTTCATGATTTTTATAATTAATTAAAGAAACTGCAAGCCATACTAAAGTTCCATTCCAGCTGGTGAATAAACTACCCGTAGATTTGAATGGAAATAATTCAATGAGCAAGTTTATTAATAATAAAGATAAAATTATCTTATAAATATTACTTTCATCTGATTTAAAAATTTGAATTGATACTTTCAATAGTAAAGAAACTATGAAAAAGGTTAATATTAAAAATCCAATTATTCCAGTATCATGCAAAACCTCTAGGTGATAGTTGTGTGGATGAGTAGAACATAAATAATTTTGACTTTTGTTAGTAAAAATAACACATCTAGTTCTAAAAGATTTGTAACCATTGCCTAAGTATATTTTTTCTTTGAAAGACTCAAATGCCGTAGAAAAAAGCCTTGCGTGAGTTGATGGGTTAATTTTTGTATTTTTTAAAGTAGATTCATTTTCTTTAATAATTTCTTTATCTTCTTTAATAATTTCTTTATCAACATTTGTGTTTTTTTTTTTAGAAAAATAAGAATCTTCTAAAGTAAAAATTAATTTTTGAATATTAAAGAAAAAACCATTGTACCTTGCGTTAACAGAGGGATCATTTTGATATATTACAAATAAAACTGGCAATATTAATATTATTGAGTAGATTAAATTTTTTCTTAATATTTTAAATAAAAATATAAATAAAAAAATTGATAAAATTAGGATAATAAAAGATATTCTATTACTTGCTACAAAAGATCCAAATATAATTGATGCTAAAATTATACTTAAATATAATGATTTTTTATTGTTTTTAGAATCAAATTGAAAAAAAAACATACTTATTAATGAAAAAATAAATATCTTTTGTAAATAAGCACCCGCTATTGCTTCGTGGCCAAAAATACCCGAAATTCTTCCTTCGTGAGGAACAAAACCCAAGGTATTTTTTCCGAAAAAATATTGTATCGATAAATCTAATGATAAAAAAAATATTGAAAAAAAACAGATATTAAAAAAATATTTTATTTCAAACTTTGTATTTTTTATTAAAATTTCAAGAACAGCATAAAGTAAAAAAAATTTAATTAAAAAAATAGATTTTACAAAATTTTCAGTACCTATTTCATTTAAATTTCTGTATGATGATAAGATAAAAATTAAAAAAAATAAAAGCAGTGAAATATTGATCAAATTAAATCTGAATTTAATTTTATTTAAAAAACAAAAAATTATACCTAAAGTTGTAAAAACGATAATATTTAAATTTACAATTAAACTTCCAGCTATTAAAGAAATTGGGAATGTATAAAAACTTATTTTTGTTATCGAAAATAGATAATTATATTTTAAAGGTTTCAAATCAAGCATGAGATTAATAAATAAATACTTTTATAATATATTTATCGTTATTTCCATTTCTATTATTTTAAGATTATTACTTTTAAATACTTACGGTGATTCAACTCTAGAAAACGAATGGGGTGTAATATTTAATAATTTAAAGAATTTTGGAGTTTTAGCATACAGATCTTTTGAGGATTATTTGGTCCCATCTGTTTATATGCCACCTTTATATGTTTATTTTATTTTTTTAATTGATGTATTTTCACCAGAAATATTAAATCTTGTTCAATCAATTTTAATAACACAAATTTTATTGTCTGCTATCACCACATATTTTTTTTATAAAATAAATTTTTTTTTATTCAATAAAAAACTAAGTATTATTTCTTCATATATATTTTCTTTATTTCCATTAAATATATATTCTTCATTACAAATTTCTTCAATATCATTACAAATATTCTTAAGTGTTATTTTTTTATATCTAATCTTAAAAATTTTAAGCGGAAATGATAAAATTAAGATCTGTTTATTTTTAAGTTTTATCTCAGGTCTTACCGTTCTTCTAAGAGGAGAATTTATTATTATTTATTTTTTCACGGTAGTTTATTTGATTTATTATAAAAAATTAAATCTTTATAAAGTTGCCGTAATCATATTAGTTACCATACTTACTACTTCCCCATATCTTGTAAGAAATTACATGGTCTTTGAAAAAATTACTGTGACAAAATCTTTCGGATACAATTTATGGAAAGGAAATAATATAGATGCCACAGTTGAGGGATCTGAAACTAACTTGGCTTTTAAAACAGATAAAATAAAAGAAAAGATAGATGTTATAGAAAAAAATAATCTTTACGAATTTAATTATGACAAAATATTTTTAGAATCTTCTTTAAAATTTATCGATGAAAATAAACTATTATTTTTTAAAAGATATATAAAAAAGGTTTTAACTTTCTCATTTTTCAATTTAAATTCAAATTACCCAGGTTATTACCATCCTTTAAATATTTTATCATTAACAATATTAAGTATAATCTTTATGATAGGTATTATTTCTATTATTAGTAAAAAAAAATCTATTTTTCTTAATTACTTTTTATTAAATTTGATCGTAACAATAGGAATTTTTGCTATTTTCTTTATTTTACCTAGGTATAAATTAATAATTTTACCAGTTCAGTTAATATTAATTAATTTCTGGTTGAGTAAATATTTTAAAAAGGGCGTGTAGTTCAGTGGTAGAACGCTTCGTTGACATCGAAGAGGTCATAAGTTCAATTCTTATCACGCCCACCATAATCCTTAATATTCTTT
>MDSZ01255068.1_pt1 | contig 11674 bp, 12 predicted proteins | sample 811201 | NCBI WGS metagenome assembly MDSZ01 (sample SAMN05326647, study PRJNA326480) | marine metagenome | isolation source: seawater | place: Indian Ocean: North | collected 2010 | reverse complement strand
TGAAACATAAGGTTTACTTGTATAACCGAAACCAAGATCTTTCATATTTACACCAATTATCTCGCCAGTTTCGTTTATAACAGCATCAGCAAAAGCACCAAAACCACCACCACCAAAAATTTCAACTCGTGGAGGTCCACAAACCTTGCTATTCTGAGGTCTACATCCACCTACTAATCCTTCTAAAGGTGATGATCCAGCAAAATCTCCAACATTAGGACCTATGACACTCACTTGAGGGAACGATAGACCTGCTAAATCTGTCAACTTACCAACCAATCCACTACCACTCAATGTCGTGAACTTATTCAGCATATTATTGAAATTCAACATCTTCTTAGGATCAGGACCTGAATTTGTGATAAAGTCTGTTGGGTTAGGATCACATTCTTGTCCTTCACACTCAAATAATGACAATGCAGCAGCTAATCCTTCCATTGTTTTTGTCATCATATCTTGGAAAGCTGGCATTGCTTTGCCTGTGAATTTACTCAATGAACTTAGTAGAGGTGCTATCATATTTTGTATGTCGTTAGTCAATTTAGACATCAAACCTGATAAAAATTGCTCTGCTGCACAAAGTGGCATATTGAGTATGTTACCAATAAGAGATTTGAGAAAATCACCAACAACATTTTTCAATCCATTCAGTATATTTTCAATGGCACAGTATATGTCGTCCTTTGCTTTCTTTATCTCAAGATCTTTGATTAGTTTATCTGGATCAAGAAAATCTATAGCATCATCAACCTTTTGGTTTATCTCATCAAATAATTTGAATCTTGCACCACGTATGATACCAGACATAGCATTTGATATCTCTTGAGATACCTTGTCAATCTCCTTGTCAATGTTTACAATCTTATTCAATACAGGGTCTATATACCCATCAGCAAATTTCTCAAGTTTGTTTATCTTATCAAAAAATTTCTGAAGAGATTTTGTTATCTTTCCTGTTTTTTTGTTAGAGTTTTCACAGATCTCTGGTTTTGGTATCTCATACGTCTTATTATCAAAATGGTGCTCTATAGTATTTTTCTTAGTATTTTCTTCATCTCGTACTTGTTCATTACTATCGACAATAACACCAGACTGTAATATTTTCTCTTGTTTAACTATGGTAATATGATCACCATTGTCAATACTTGGGTCTATTTTTAATGCTTTGAACCCTGTTGAACCTTTTTTCAGTGCATCTTTATACGATACCAGATCATCTATATTGTAGTTTGCAAAGAAAGATCCAAAAACAACAGGTTGCTGAGCTTCCTCTCCATCTAGGAAAAACCCAACAACCATCTCACCACCTTGCAATGCAAATGATGTACCAGTATTATTATTACCTGCACCGAACTGGGGTGATACTAAGAAGTGTGCCCAAGGCAAATTCTCATCTGATATACCACCCTCTTTTTCACTTTCACCAGGGTGATATCCTAGTATTCTTATCTTCGCTCTGAATCCATTGTCAAAGTTTTGATTATGTTCATCACGCCACACTTTATCAGGTGCTACCTGTGCAATAAACCATTGGAAACCATCCTTTCCAATGAACTCTATATTGGAATGGCGTGTTTCAAGCATCAGTCGTCATATACTAAGCACTCTGGTTCATCAGGGTGCATATCACAGAATAATTCTAAAGCATTAGGATCGTGATGATCACCCGCTTCAATCTCATCATGATGATGATCAACATACTCTTCGAGTTCATGTAACTCGTCGATTGTATGTCTCTTCATTGGTTCAGAGGTCTTTGGATCAGCAATGATCTCTTTGTCTCTTGCAATGTGGTCTTCGATAGTTTTCATGTTACTCATTGGGGGTAAATGAATCTCTTACGAGAGTAAGTCCAGTGAAATCACCGTCTGGATTACCAAATTCATGTGATAATCTAGAGATCATATACTTTCCAGACTCAGGTGAAACAAAGAACTTGTTATCTGTATTTATATTGGGAAATTCAATGTTTAATACATTACCTGCTCGTAATGAAATATTCATGGGTATAGTTATATCAAGCGTTTGAGAAAATAAAGCAGAGTATCTAGCACTTGCTTGTGCTTGAGTTCTTGCTTGATCTTGAGGTGTGGATACATCCAACCCATTCTCATTTATTGTGGCAGTTCCTTGATCTAATGTCGATAAAATTATCCTTGAGTAAGGACCATCGTATTGAGGAACTTCCTCATTCGCTTTGACAATATCTTTATTGTAATTGAAATTATAGAAGAGTACTTTTCTTGTCAATATATCGTAATACCAGTTTGCTGAACTATATGTGCCACTTCTAAGTTTTTTGAGTAGATCATGACTCTCTGTAAATTTAGGTTCAGATGCTACCATGAAATTACTCTTGATATCAAGTGCATCTTTATATGGTGTCATGGAATATGTAAACCTTCCTTCTTGTTGCATAGTAGCATCAATACTTTTGAAATTATATCCATCTAAAGTTTCAAAGAATAAGTATCCAGCACTCCCACTATTACCGTTTTCAGATCCATCACCACTCCATATAGACTTTCTACACAAATCACTGACAACTTTGAAAGGTCTTCTATAATTACCATAGAACTCAAGTGTATTAGATGTGGTATCAAAATCTGCCCATTTTAGATTTTTGTCATCTGCTATAACGTATTCACTTATAATGTCACTAACACTTACACCAATTGATCCTGTATATTTTCTGATTACTCTTGTAGTATGATTGGACATTGCTCCAATTCTCTCACATACAAGTGTATAAAGTTCTCTTTTCTGATCAATAACGTGTCCGACTATATTTGTTATGATTAATTTTAGATCTATTGGGTCGTCTTGACTAGGATGTTCTACCTGCAGTACAACTTCTCCTCCACTTCTTATTGGTGCCTGATTTATAATACCAAAAGGATCAACGACTGATATCTCAACATGTAATGATGGATCAACAATATCCTCATAATATTTCACAAAACCAATTTGACCAATAAGGTCAACATAGTCTCCTCCTCTTTCTTGAGGGAAAACAAAAAATTTGTTTATCTTATGGTTTCTAGTCCAGAGTTTATTTGTCTTCATGTTGTCATAAGTGCTGTGGTTTTACCATATTCAGCCATGGCGAGATAAGGATCTACGCTACGACTTCCTGATATTTTTATCTCAGGATTGAAAACTACTGGTTGATTGTTGTTATTATTATTTTGTTGATTTATAAGAAATATGTTATTTGTGGGTGCGAGTGCTATGTTATTATTATCACTTGGTTCTAATGAAGCATCACTGAGTTTATTGAAACCTCCAAGAGGATTACTATTTGTACCAGTCATATCTGGTGAACCAGAAGGGAATGAGTTGGACTTGTCTACATTTATTTTTACATTACCTTTTTTTTGTATACTTTTGGGTACTCTTAGCTCTCCTTTCTTAATATACTTATTCATTATTTCCCTGAATTTTTCTGGGGGTGCGTTCTTTATGATCTCATAAAGTTTATCTTGTAATATCCTTTCTTTCTTGAGTAATTCTTTTAGAGAAGGTTGTCTCTTTGGAACATTGTCAAATTTTATATTAGGATTGACTTTCTTCATCAATGCCTGTGCTCTTATCCTTAGACCCTTTGCTGATATAGCAGGTATATCAATACCAGGTATCAACTCTTCAAAATCATCAATTTTCTCTATTTTCTTGAGATCTACTTTTGGTGGTTTCTTTACTGCAGGGGTTGTTTTCAATAATCTGAACAACCTAGTTGATTTTATCAACTTCAACAATTTCACTGACACTGGTGCAGTTGTTGCTAAATCTGAAAAGTCAGTTGGTATCAATACGAAAGTAAGACCTGCTATAGCAAGCCACTTAGCTAATTCCTGACCAAGAACATTAGGTCTTGGTAGTGGAGATGGAGGCAAAACTTGAATAGGAGGTTCATCATCCCTTCCTCCTAATACTGCATCTTCAAAAGCAGAACTTTTTATATCTAATTTGTCTAATACTCTATCTAAATCATCTAAAGCATCAGAAAACACTGTTTTTTGAGTGGCAAGTAAAGATCTTTGAATTTCAAATTTTCTTCTTCTATCAGCACCAGTAAAAAGATCTGCTATTTTACCACCTGCTAAACCCCCTATAATACCACCACCTATACCTCCTATAGCAGTTCCTATCGGACCTCCAATAGCAGTTCCTAAGATAGCACCATACTTAGCACCTGCTAATGCACCTGCTAAACCACCACCTGCTCCTAGACCTGCTTGTAAATTAGTTTGACCTTCTGCTTTTCTGCCTACAAAATCAAGACCAGTGCCTAATATAGCAAGAGGTCCTACTTTACCTAATCTACCTAATTTTCCAACCCTAGATACAGTAGTAGATGTCCTAGCAACCTTTGGTATTTTTGGGACTTTTCCACGTAATAACCTTCTACCTAATAATCCTGTACCTAGAAGTCCTAGTGTCCCGACTCCTTTCCTATCTCTTTTTTCTTCTATACTGCTCTTGTATAGTGCTATTAGTGTACGATTTCTATCTGCTACGATCTTCTTTTTGATCCTTAGTGATCTTACTATAAGTCTACTTTCTATTCTATTACTATCACGCAATTCATTAGTAAGGAACACTGATGCCCTTCTTGTTATGCTTGATGTACGATTTACTTTTCTCTCAATCATACAAAGGCACCATAAGTTCTAAGTGATGACGCATTATCAAATTTATCCAAAACTCCACCACTACCAGAAAATTTTGTAGAGACATGAACCCTACTTGCAGGTTTGGAAGTTGTGCCTGAAAAACCAGAACTATTTGATTGTGTCTGATTATTACTGCTTAGATCTATGATATTATTATTTACTGTCGAATCTGATTTCACATTAGGTTCAGTCTGTCCAATATCTAACTTTGCTATCATATCAGCAAGATCTATATTTGATTCGATAGTCTGTGAGATCTGATCACCAAAGAAATTTTGATTCTCAGTGGTAAAGTTTGAAGATATTTCTAAATTTTCGTTGTTTATTTCTTCTTGTTTTACCTCATTATTGACAGCAACATCAAGATTTGTTTGCTCCCTTTCTGCTTCTTTCTCTACTCGTTGTGCTGTAGTATCATCTTTATCAAGTGGGTTACGAAAAACATCAAAGAAATCCCACCATTGATTCTTTTCACCCACCTCTTTACGTTCCTTTGGATTTCTAACGACATCAAGAAAATCCCACCATTGATTAGTGGTTTCATCTCTTGGTTTGCCCATAAGTGCTTCATCAAGACTTTGATCTTGACCTGCAGTCAGTTGAAGAGCATTCCTATTACTCCTTCTCTTATCCAAATTGATTTTATCTAATATTTTTTCAAACCTTCCAAGTTGACCTCTAAATCTACCAACATCATTCCTATTCAATACCTCACGACCACCTATCGTTTTTCTTGTAAGTTCTTGTCTCCTTTGATCACCTGATTGTTGTCCTTTTGCTAATGATGGTAAGATCAAACCAGCAGCGAGTGCTGCAGTCAGTAGTAGTGGGTTCTTAAATTTAGATGCACCTCTAATATTCGTTCCTAAACCTGCTGCGGGACTTTGTTTATTACCTATAAGTCCTTTCAAAGCAAGCGATTGAACCACACTACCAGATATAAACTCCATTATCTCTGGTGCCATCAACACAGACGCAATACCTGCACTTGAAAGAGCACCTCCTATATTACCACCTGCAAACTGTGCTGCACTTGTCCCCCCTGCAATAGATGCTAATCCTTTTCTTGAAAATAATATTCTTGATGCTATACTTTCTAAATTATCAGAGTCTTGCTTTAGTATCTTTGCTTCTTCTTTATAAAATCTTTGTTTGTTTCTAATATCAATCCTTATCTGATTCCTCATCTCTTGCATATTACCACTTATACCATCTAACTCTGATATAACCTTACCAAGAGATGTTACCTTCGGTCTCTCTATATTTTTCGACGCTTCTGTCGCTCTTGCTAACATTCTGTCGATACTGCTATCCATCCTACGATCCACTGGAATCATAGGAGATCTTGCTTGTATCATTCTACCAGGTGTTTGCATTAGCGTTTTGTGCTTGTTGTGCCTCTAGTCTCTGTTTCTCTAGATATTTTACGAGATACTTGACATAGACCTCTTTTTCCCAAGGTATCATATTCTCAATATCACTTAGAGACCAGTTATGATGCTGCATCAAGGAGAAATTTGTCTCCATAGACGCATCAATACTGGTGTGATATAGCATTATGCGAAAAAATTCGATAAACCCTCAATTAGGACTTCAGAATCTTTTTTAGTTTTTGGATTATGCACTGTGCCCTTGTACTGTAACTTTGGCATAGTAGCAAAAAATTCCTCAATCAAGGAAAATTGCTTAGAATTCAATTGTTCAATAAACTTCATAAGTTCTTTCTTACTGCAGTCCTCGGCACTCCATGCTTCATCTGTTGTAAAGATGGTGTCAATACAATCGACAACAGCATCAAATGCTCGGTCTATTCTGTCAGAGTTAGAAAGTTCAGATGCAATAAAGTTATTATCCAAAAACTGTTGCATTGAAGGATATTTCATTTTGATGTTGACATCATTATCAAGTTTTATCATATCACTATGACCCTTAGGGACATCGAGTTTTATGTCTGATAGTGCAATAGTTAGAGGAACTTTAGTTTTGTTGTCATCTTGACAAGTAACTAATAAATCAACAGACTCCCCTATTGATTTACCTCTGATATTCAAAAACAAATACTCTAGTTCAAAACTTGGTAATTTCTCTACATCAATCCCACGAGTCAAAATGCATGATTTTAGCACACTTTTGAGTGTGGCACTGATGTCAGCGTCAGATCCATTTTCTAAGGCAATCAGTAAAACTTTCTCTTCTTTCACCAGAAAAGGTCTATATTTTACTTTCTTACCAGTAATAAGTTGCAATTCAAATGTTGGAGCAACAACCTTTGGTAAAGGCATAATGATAATATTCAGTAACTTTATTTAGTACCCTATTTAGGAGATAATAGGGATATCTCTGATATTGCTAGTAGCAGAGTCAGACTCCTGTAGTATAGCACCTTTTCTCGATGTTCTATCAATAAAGTATTGTTCGTATTGGAATGTAATTGTAGTTTTTATCAATTCTGCATTACCGTAGGCAAGAGGAGCAGCGACAATATTAGATGGAAATGCTCTTTTTAGGTGATAAGTTATACTGCTAGGTAATTGATTATTGAATCTACTTGTCTTATTGAGTTTAGAAAACTCATCATTGACATCCTTACTAAATGCAGTTATTTCCATGTCACATTTATAAGTATCTGGATATTTCATTCTTCTATAGGCAGGTGCCTGACCTCTATCAGCAGAATTTGCACCAAAACCAGCGTTCAATGTACGAGTTGGAGAGATAAATTCCATCCATGCATTGAAAACGTCGTTAGTATAATAGTCTGTTTGAGAGTAAAATGTAAGTATAACATCTGGAAATTCTCTATAGGTTGCATATTTCTGCGTTATTCCCTGTCTAAGACCCTGTATTTGTGCTGTCCTTATATCTGAACCTGGTAAAACTGCTTCAGAACAAAATAATGCCAGATAACTACCAGGATCAAATGATGATCCAGTTCCACCATTCTGGTCATAAAATCCATGTTGATTTATAAAATCCTTTAGTGTTGGTTGATTACTCTCATTAGGATCTGTGTTAGCAGTATTGAAGTTGATATGTACGTCATAATTATTATTAAATGCGGGAGTTATATTACCAAACTTAGTCGATGTATCCGCTAATTCTACCGTAGGTAAATAAAATCTTCCCGATCTAAATGCTTCTGACCTCTGTGCCATCTAAATATATGATGATTACATACTATGTATGTCATATAAAGGTAAATTCAGACCCAAGAATCATAAAAAGTACAAAGGTAATTTCCGAGAAGTTGTCTATAGATCATCTTGGGAACTAAAATTTATGCAATATTGTGATACTAATAAGAGTATAGTAAAGTGGTCATCAGAGGAAATAGTCATACCATACAGATCACCAGTAGATAATAGAATACATCGATATTTTCCTGATTTTTATGTTAAATACAAGGATGTTAGGGGTAATTATCAAGAAAAGGTTATAGAAATCAAACCTGCAAAACAGGTCAAAGAACCAAAAATGCAAAAAAGAAAAACAAAAAAATATGTTGCAGAAGTTTTTGAGTATGCTAAAAATCAAGCAAAGTGGGAAGCAGCAGAAGATTTTTGTAAGGATCGCAAGTGGCAATTTCAAATACTAACGGAGAAAGAACTTGGAATATAAAAACGTTTTTCCTCTATCTGATGAAATGGGTAGTCCCAGACCAGGTAGTTTGGTGATATTTCAGTATAGTGCAAAATATAGGGAAACATTGCCATTCTACGATAGAAATCCCTTATGTTATATTGTTGCAACACAAGGTCCTGCGTTTTACGGTGTCAACTTACATTACACACAACCAAGAAATAGAAAGGCAACTCTGAGTTACATTGATGCTGGAGATGATGTAACTAAGTTGCCTGGATATAATAAATACCTAAGATCCTATGTCAGATCAACATTCATAAGACTTGTTGGGGATGACATGGAGAAAGCAGCAGATATGGCATTTGAAGATTTCGTACAGACTGTCAATGGAATAGACATTTCCACATCACCTTTTCTTCCAAGTTTTTACAAATAATGACGTGTATATCACCATTAGAAAACGGTACTTGCACTAGGAGCACAACCATTGAGGTAAATGGTACAGAGGTAAAAATGCATGTAGATATATCTCTTGATGGTAACACAGGAGTTCCTACATTCACACAGAACAAGGGTGGATGGCACTTTGTTCCTATATTCCCAATGTTTCTACAATATGCTCATACTGACACTGTAAAATTAGATGATGAGTTAGCAAATGCAATCCAAAATGATGAGAACAACGTAGTAAAAGATGCATACAATGAAGTTATATCAGATGTAAAAGAAGAAATTGAAGCAGAGGGTGGGAACGTAGAAGTTTTTGAACAAAGAATTGATGAAAATACATCCAGTAACAATGATGAAGCAATAGAGACAGGATTAGATAATCAAAACGTCAACACTGATGATAGTGATGGAACGGGTAATGAAGAAGAGGGTGAAGCTAATGTCGAACCAGCAGAAATTATAGCTCCAAACTTCATACCAAAAGCACCTTTAGTTTACCCAATTGACATGCTGATTGGAGATGGCACAGAATCTCAGGACTATATTTTCTTTGAGCAATTCCAATATTCACCTCCAAACCCTCTTGAGGGTAAAATGTTGACTGATGCAGGTATGGACATGGAACAGGGAAATACACAAATCAACAGTGTGGAGAATGTTCTCAAATTTGGTGTTAGAAGAGAAACTAATATAAAAGAAGCATATGGAACATGTACTTTACCAATACCGAACAAATTAGGAGTCAGTAATGGAGTTAGTTGGGGTGAAGCAAGAGCGAACGCAGTAGAACTTGCAGGTTTCTCTGCTGCAAATAATACAATAAGAGATCAACTTGCAAATTTTGATTTAGGTCAATTATTGAAATCTGGTATACAGGGAACAGGTGATACATTGAATCAACTAAAGGAACAAATAAGAGATCCTAATCCTAATAGTCCAGATGCAGGTTCTATCATAAGTGCTACATTAGCAAAAGCTGTTCTATCAAAATTGAATATAAATGTAGATATTGACCAATTCATAACAAGACAAACAGGTGCTGCGTTGAATCCTAACCTAGAATTACTATTTGGAGGACCTCAACTAAGAACATTCTCCTTCAATTTTGACTTTGCCCCAAACACTGCAAAAGAAGCAGACGTTGTAAGACAAATTCAAAGATGGTTCAAACAAGGTATGTTACCTGCAAGAAGTGGTACCACTGGTAGACCACAGTCACTATTTCTTGGATCTCCCAATGTTTTCAGAATTGCATATAAAAACAGAGGAAGGAGAATAAAGAGTTTGAACGTAATCAAAATATGTGCACTTACAACATGTCAAATTGATTTTACCCCCGATGGCACATATCAGAGTTATGAAGATACAAGGGCATTTTCTCAACCTGTAAGAAGCACAATGGGTCTCACATTCAATGAATTGACACCTATATTCAGAGATGATTATGGTACACCACAAGGAGAGAATTTTGTTGTAGATCCAAGTATATCAGATTTGGGCACAAATCTCACTGGCAACAATGCAATCTCAGACACCGACATAGGATTCTAATGGCATATTTCGATTTATTCCCAAACGTCCAATTACCCTCTTATTCTAATAAGAGAAATTCAAGTCATGACACCATAATCGTAAAAAACCTCTTTAAAAGAGGAAAAGTCCGTGAGGACTTTTTTCAGAATGTCACAGCATTCAATAAATTTTTAGTCGAAGGTGATGACAGACCTGATAATGTCGCCTATCAATTATATGGTGATGAAGAATTGGATTGGGTTGTTCTTATTTCCAATAATATGATAAATGTGAGGGATGAGTGGCCTATGAGTCAAGGTGACTTTCAAAGATATTTGGACAATAAGTATGATCCAGTGCAATTAGGTCAAATTCACCACTATGAGACAAAAGAGGTAAGATTACCAAATAGCATTTTAATCTTACAGAAGGGTTTAGAGGTAGATGCTGATTTTACGTTTTCTTACTCATATCAGGGTGTTGACTATAATGTCAATGATGTTACTTCTGTCTCTAATTTGCAATATGAGATACAGAAGAATGATGATAAAAGATCAATATATGTAATAAAACCAGAATATGTAAGTATAATCATATCAGACATGAGAGAGCTTATGAAGTATGAAGACAGTTCTCAATATATTTCAAGAAAACTCAAAAAAGGCGATAATATGCGAATTGTTGAACCTCGCTAAAAAACCTTAAGAGCGATTTTTGCCCTGAATTTTTTTTGCCGTTTTTTTGAAATCAAAAGTCGTTTTTGCCTACAGATAATGCACTCCGATGTGATATGCAATAGATACTCTGTCCTCCTCTGACTTGTTCACATCTACGTAGTGTATGAGGTTGCTGTTGAAAAATAGTCCTCTATTAGTCTGAGGTGTGAAGTACATGGCATTATAGTCTCTCTTCGCTATGGTGCATGTATTCATGAACTTATTGGGGTATGGATTCATGACAATCAAATCACCTGAGTTTTCGTTTGCTTTCAACCAAAAAGCACCACTAAACTCTCCAACAGTGTGATGATGCATGGTGTTTGATGCACCAGTAGGGTTTATATTGCAAAATAATTTGTTGAAGTTGACCCAATAGGGTTCTTCTATCATATAGTGCTTGATATATTTTTTGAACTCTCTTAGAATTACATGTTTGATAGGGTGGTCTATGTCCTTCTGCCAACCACCATAGTTTGAGTTACCATCTGACTCAGGGCAGACTTTCTGTAGGTCATACACATAAGATAAACAAGAGTCTACGACAGATTGATCTCCATCGTAGACTCCTATTGTCTCTTCAAATGAGACGTATTGCATTACTCTTCTGCTAGACGCTGAAAGTATGATAGAGCATCATCATCTGTAGATGCACCTGCAGTCACTGGTTCTGGTGGTGCAGTTACTATCTCTTCCTCCTCGTTAGCAACCTCTGGTGCTACTGGTGGACGTGATGTG
>MDSZ01219233.1_pt1 | contig 11674 bp, 8 predicted proteins | sample 811201 | NCBI WGS metagenome assembly MDSZ01 (sample SAMN05326647, study PRJNA326480) | marine metagenome | isolation source: seawater | place: Indian Ocean: North | collected 2010 | reverse complement strand
TGAGATAATTAAAACAAAAAGGACCGCTAAAAATAGCAGTCCTTTCAAGAATATTTTGTCGGGATGACAGGACTTGAACCTGCGACCACACGCCCCCCAGACGTGTACTCTACCACCTGAGCTACATCCCGATTCCTAAGCGTTAATTTAGAATGAATTCATGAATTACACGCGTCCATTCTTCGTTACCGATGTCCCAACGTAAACCGTGACCTACATTAGGATAAACCTCTTCTCTATAGTAGGTTCCTTCATGCCTACGCATAGCACTGCGAGCTGTTTCAACCGGTGCTACATCATCTTCTTCTGCATGCATCCAAAGGAGTTCACCAGGGTAATTTTCCATGTCTTGACCAAGGTCAAAGTTGTATTCGGTAATCATTGAAGAGGGCAAACTCAATCCAGTGGCATTTTGCATAATTACATCTGCGGAACTCTGAGGCACTTCCATTACAAGTTTTTCAACTGTAATACGTGAACCGCCAGCAGCCGCAGGGCCTGCAGGCAAAGAACCCAATGAATTTGCAAATACCACCATTCGATCAGAGGTTAACCCCCTATTCTCAAGCCATAACATCACTGCGTCATAATCAGCAGCCATCGAAGCTGCATTTTGAGTAGTACCGGTACTTTTTCCATAACCTCGATAATCGTACATCACCACGCCATAACGATGCTGATTACCAAGGTTTGCTAATACTGCTACTGTCGACCAGAAACCATCCATAGAAGGGCCGTTACCGTGCAAGTAAACGATGATAGTATCGTTTTCAATCTGTGAGAAATCACCTAAAAACAAGCCATGGATTGTATCGTCTTCAGAAGGAACAGTGAAAAGGTGAATTTTCTCTTCATCAATGTGATAAGCTGTGTCCAGATCTGCATTAGAGAAATTATAATCTCCACTACCACCAAAGAACATGGCTGAACCAATATCTGCGCAAGAAGCAATGCCTAAGCACAGTGTAATAATATAAATTGTCTTCTTCATTGCTTAAAAGTTTATGGCTGCACCCCAGTAAAATCCTCTACCACCTAGCCCTAAGGTTGACGGAACATATGCTTGAGGCACATGAATTTCTCGGGTTGGATTAACTATTTTGTATTCGGCTTGAACTTCGAGCCATTTGTAACGAAGTCTATACCCAGCACCTAATGAAGGTGCCAATATTTGCCCTCTGCCATATTCCGCGAGGAACCACGTCGGATCTACCCAGCTGTTTGCACTGACATTTAAAATATGAGGGCCCCTCTGCCAAAACATATTTGCCCCTGCTTCAGGGAATACGCGAACGGCATAATCTCTTGAACTGACAAATACATTACCGCCATAGCTGTAGCTAAAGCCCGGAGTTAAGCCTTGAGAAGGTCGAAGGCCTTTAACCACACCTCCATCAAGCTGTATGGCTCCAAATAGCGCCGAACTTAGTTGAACTGCGCCATAGGCCGTGGTATTCTCGCTTATACCTTTTGCGGCATAAACTCCCAAAAGCGGTAGACTACCTGAATTGATTTTCGGACGACCCAGCGTGGCGCCAACTTGAACTTGTCCTTCTTCCAACGGAACGACAATTTTGGTAGGGGTACAACTAGCAACAAAGGCGACTAGAATTACCCAAATTGATTTCTTCATAAATGGTTTATAACTCATTAACAAAACCTATTTGGAGATAGCTTAGAGGAATAGATTTTTGGGTCAATTCAAACTAAATTTGACTTTCCAAATTCAAGGTTACTATGGAACAACACGATTGCATCATTATAGGTTCAGGTCCTGCGGGATATACCGCCGCAATATACGCAGCTCGCGCAGATTTGAAACCCCTCATGTATATGGGTCTTCAACCAGGAGGCCAGCTGACCACAACAACTGAAGTTGATAATTTTCCGGGATATCCTCAAGGTGTTGATGGCAATGCCATGATGGAAGATTTAAAAAATCAAGCAGAGCGTTTTGGTACAGAAGTACGCTTTGGTCTTGTCACCAAGGCAGAGCTTAATTCTGAAGAAGGCGGTTACCATACATTGACAATTGACGAAAGCACTCAGGTTCAAGCACGTACAGTAATTATTTCTACTGGAGCATCTGCCAAGTACCTCGGATTGCCTGCTGAAGAAAAATTCATGGGCTTCGGCGTTAGTGCATGTGCCGTTTGTGATGGCTTCTTTTATAAAGGACAAGAGGTTGTTGTTGTAGGTGCAGGAGATACCGCAGCTGAGGAGGCCACCTACCTCGCAAAGCTCTGTCCTAAGGTTACTATGCTTGTTCGTCGTGACCAGATGCGAGCTTCAAAAGCAATGCAAAACAGAGTACTAGCTACAGATAATATTGAAGTGCTTTGGAATACAGAGACTGTTGACCTTTTAGGTGATGACAAAGGTTTGACAGCAGTTAAAGCCAAGAACAATCTAACGGGTGAGGAAATTGAGATTCCTGCTACTGGCTTCTTCGTTGCTATTGGGCATAAACCAAATACTGACATCTTCAAAGGTCAGATTGATATGGACGATACAGGCTACATTATCACCAAACCAGATTCAACAGCTACTAATTTCCCGGGCGTCTTTTGTAGTGGAGATGCGCAGGATAAAATCTACCGTCAAGCAGTGACTGCAGCAGGAACAGGCTGTATGGCTGCTCTTGAGAGCGAGAGATATCTAGCCGCTTTGGGACATTAAGTTAAAACTGACGATTAGAACAATCCCTTGTGGCCCAGCTGCAAGGGATTTTTTTATGGTAATGGAATCCAAAGTCCCGAAGGCATCCAATTCTTTTCAAGCGTCAAGAACTGATCGGTCCCTGCCGTAAATACCACATTTGGAGTTTCAGTGCCAGGGCACAATCGCTCTCTACCCTGCTCAATCCCATCAACATAGGTATAAAGTATCCAATAGTATCCCTGCGGAATTTCAGAAGCGTCAAAGCGTAGCGACCACCCCTCCCATTCATAATGTAGATTGGACAAATCGTAGAGTGTTTCTCGAACTGTGTACAATGGACCTTCAGAATAGGGCTTACCCATATCCATCCGATTGTAAACTACGACCTCTTCCCCATCGAAAGGATAAGGCTGAAGGTTGTATTGGCTCTTTCGAATACCTGGATGTGATAAACTGTAGCTCTCTTTTCCTGTGGCCAATTCATATATAGCCGCATCCTGATAGGCATCTAAGAATACTACATTCTCTTTCGAGTTAATCTCGCGAACGTCATCCCTAAAATGGTCGTTCAAAGCCAGCAAATCTCGAATTGAAGGGACCCAAACCAAGGCATGAAGCATCACAATCAGGTAGGCAACATTTCTTGTACGCTTTGAATCTGGAAGCTCAATGCCAGGAACTACCCACATAAAAACAAGCAGCCAGTGAACTTCGGCACTGCCGTTGTATGCCCCCCAACCAAAGAGTAAAACGGAACTCATTATAAGGGCTTTACCCCACAGCGGTAATTGTCTAAAGAACAGCACCAAGGGCCACCACAACAGCGCTCCTAACCCAATATACTCTAGTAACGTATAGACATTGGCTGAACCAAACCTCCCGCTGAAATGGTATCTGAAGGTTACCCAGTCCATACTCATTTGCCACCATAAGTAGGGCATCAAGAGCACAAACGCGATACCGATAGCGAGGTATAAGGTCCATTCTTTTCGAAGGTACCAATAGCCGACAGCCAACGCGAAAATCAACAAGATTCCATGAAACTTGGAATAACCCAAGACGGCTATGCATACACCTAAGACTACGGCATTAACTAGATTTCTTGAATTGGCCCACTTCCTAAACGAGTGAAGCACCATAAAACCAGCAATCACCATTAGCGTATCAGGCAAAGCGCCTCCTAAGAATAAGTGAACTCCTGGTATGAAGATCAACTTGCCTATTGAACGTTCCTTACCAAGAAAGACAAAACCTAAAGCCAGTATTAAAAATGGTATTCGTAAATACTCTCGGGAAACCGCACCCATCATCCAGGCAACCAAGGGCGGATGGTCGAAGTAGCCCAAAGACAGGTCTCGAGACCAACTAAAATAATACGCCTCATCTGCGGTGATTGGCAAAAGAAATGCGTTTCCTAAAAGCAGGAGGAATGCTAAAAAACGGAATCGATTATTTTGGGAAATATCCTTCACTACTGCAATGTAGCTAAAAGGAGTTTATCCACTGAATACACCTTTTGCAATCAAGTAAGGTAGTAGAATGTAAAGCACCACACCCTTGATTAAAAAGAACATGAACATACCTATTGCTACAGGTAGGCCCACTGCTTTTATACCCTCCTTTAACCCTTTGTCACGAAATACTTGCAAGTATCCTCGCAAGAATTTAGGGGTCATTGTAAATCTTCTTTTTGCCAAAAGGTTTCTCGTTTTAACGATCTTCAAAATTACTGGTGAAAACCTTCCGCTATAAGCCGGATTCTGTACCCTTACGGGCCCTTATCATTTATCTAGCCCTAATCTCACGACTAGGATCAATCTGCCTACCCCTCGTGCAGCAAGCTCCCGACGGATCGCCGAGTCCAATGGAACACGATATACATGACATTTCAGCGCGTGAGGTTTACCAAGCCACTTCAGTCGCCTGAAGTGCGGTGGGCTCTTACTCCACCCTTTCACCCTTACCCGGAGGCGGTCTACTCTCTGTTGCACTAGCTGTCCTCGCGTTAGCAAGGCCTTCCAGTTAGGAAGCACGCTATCCTATACTGTCCAGACTTTCCTCTTCAAATAGAAGCGATAAGGCACGGAAAATACAATTCACCAATAATTTCAAAGATCGGACTGCAAAGTTAGTGCTTGGAAACTAAAATCTGCACCTCTGTGGCACCATATCCGCCATCTGCAAAATCTGCGAAGTAATAACTCAATCCACCCATTCTAGATAACATATGGTGAACCTCGTCCTTTAGTCTACCCGAGCCCTTACCGTGAATGATAAGAACTTTAGCAACTTTCCTCCTCTTCGCCTCGTTAACTGTTTGACGGGCCTTGTCCAGCTGATGATTCAAGATTTCGTACTTCGTCCATCCAGATGTGCTCTCAATTAACTCGTGACTGTGCAGATCAATAATTAACCGATCTACTTGCTGTGCAGCTGGCTGTAACATACGCCGCCTCTCATCTTTTACCGGAATATGACCTACTTCCATGGTTTGGTGAGGTAACAATTCATGTGCTTCGTAGCCGTGCTCGAATCCGAAGGTATCCTCCACATAAATTATAGCACCTTCTACCCTAGTGACTACTGCGGATCCCGCTGCATCCTTAAATCGAACTTTATCTCCTTTGCTGTATTCCATAACTAAAAAACCCCGGCCGATGGCCGGGGTTCAAATTATATCAAACTTTCGAGATTACTCGACAGTAATGCGCTCTGTTAGCGTTCCTTCATCCGTTGTGAATGTGATGAAGTATACACCCGCCGACTCATTGCTGAGATCAAACTGGTTGTTGTATACACCGTTCACTTCTACAACATCTGTAGAGATCACCTGACCGACCATGTTCACGATAGAGATTTCAACGTCTTTCGATTGCTCAGTGGCAAACTCAACGTTAAACAATCCACGCGTTGGGTTCGGGTAGATGCTCAAGCTTCCGTTCATGAAGTCTTCGTCTACACTGATCTGGTTCACATCGAATGTGAATGTCGCAGTATCTGAAGAACATGGACCGTAAGCGATAACAGTTACAGTTTCACCTGCGTTGTTCGCCGTGAAGGTTACTGTACCAGCAGTATCAGTAGATGTCGTACCGTTAGAGAACTCAACAGAAATGCTATCCGCATCCATAGTTCCCGAAGTACTCCAGCTTGCAGTCCAATCCGTTGCCGAAATAGTTGCGTTAGCCGTATCTACAGAAATCATTGCTACTGGATCTGGATGTACTTGAATAGTAATTGTAGAATCCTCACGAGGACAACCACCAACAGTAACTTTCCAGTTGTAGAAGAAGTAGTGGTAGTTCGTCAATGAACCTTGATCAATACTTACCTCCCCTGTCGGATTCGTAAACGGATAACCGGTCACACCAAACTCACGGTAAAGTCCACCTGTAGTAGACGATGCTGCATGCATGTTGTAACTACCTGCAGGTATAGGCGCACCCAAGTACACTTGTTCAGCAGTATTACCCGTAGCTGTCGTAGTTACACTACCAGACCAGACCATTGCACCAGTTGTTTGATCAGTAATGTTGATTACTGTCGTACCGGCCGCATTAGGATATAAGGTTACACTGTCCAGTGTAAACTGCTGCGTAGCTGAGAATTTAAGACCAACGTTTCCGAAGAATGTATAATTACCACCACCGGTACCGATACCGTTGGTATTAGCAATTTCCGATGAGGTAGATTCTGCACTCAACGTCAATGTTGTATCCTGAGTAAGCACCAATGAAATAGTTGAATCGGCATCAACAAGTCCCAATGTATCTCCCATGCTATTGGTCCATAGCAATGATCCAGTTGTTGGATGAGCAATACTTAGATTGATGGTTTCGCCGTCACAGGCAAATTCAGGAGCAATTGGCTGCACCTGCTGTGCATCACTAATAGTTACTGATTTGCTCAATGTATCATTGTATGGACGGCCGTCATTGGTAAGCTGCGTATATGCAACCACAGACATTGGACCACCCACGTAATTGCTTACATATCCTAGGATGATTGTATCCTTACCACCAAATGGAATTGATAGGTTTGTAGGCGATTGAGAAAGCGTCTGACCCAATACATCGGCACTCACTGTGAGTGATGTCAATGTATTTTGACCATAGTTTGCAATCTCAACACTCACCATGAGGCTATCATCACCACATGAACCGTCACCAGGACTTAGCAACATTGAAATAGCTGCATCGTCGCCAATAACATCGAATTCATCTGCACCTATATCTACAATTGTAGAACCAGACATAGGACGAGCATCACCATCGATATCCACAGTAATACCTACAGAATTATCCCCGGCATCATTAGCTAACGGACCGAATACATGCAGGTCATTAGGACCAGCGAAAATTGGATCACCTACAAGCGTGTTCTGGTGCTTCGTGGTATCAACATTGGCAAGTGACGTTGAATCCGTTGGATAATTCGCCGTACCATCGTTGATGTAAGCCAATGTTGCACCCGTGCTGTAGAACAAGTTGTAATCTATCGATGCACTTGAGAGGTAGCTGTATAGAGCATACGAACCACTTGTAAAGATGTTATTACGGATGTCTGTACCTGAACCGTTGTAATAGTCGTAAAGACCGTAGTAGGTACCCACACCAGTGTTGTGGTATACACCTAGGTCAGAACCATAGTACACTCGCAATCCGTAGTACCCGTTCATAAACATGTTGTTCGAGATTTCACTATCAAACGCAGCCAATGAAGAAGTACCCCAGTAAGAAGCGTACACAGAGTAGTAACTCTCTACCATGTTTTCTGTCAATAAACCACCGTCTATTTGATACATGTAAGCAGCGTAGTTGTACGTGTTAGTAAACCCGTCAATCGTGTTACCAATCACCTTGATATTACGTGCATAATAGAAATAGATACCGTAGTAGTACGCATTGGTAATGTGGTTGTTTTCAATAGTCACATCGTGTGTTGCGCCTAAACTACCTGAACTACCGTAGAAGGCCATAGACATATAACCACCATTGATCTCATTATCACTAATTTCTAGATTCGTCTCACCAACTGTTGGAGAGAAGTAAGAAGTTGGTGAGCTTGAAGCTGCAATGGCAATGTTTGAACTTGAAGCTGCATTCGACGCTTCAATCAAACAACCAGTTATAGAAACACTATCTGTTCCATTCAAACGTACCGTAAATCCACTAGTAGACATGATGTACAGGTCTTCTAGATGAATGTGTGATGCGCCGTCAAGTACAAGAGCGCCCAGAGTATCACCAGTGGCATTTGCACCAGAGAATGTAATGGTATTCGATGCACTCACACCACTAATTTCACCAATGGTTCCGCCGTTGAAATAGCCATTCTGGAACTCGAAGGTCACTGCACCGCCAATACCACAAGTATTAAGTACAGTCAGCACACTATCCATGGTCGGGAAATCCCCCGTTGCACCCACTGAGTATGTACCTGCCGCTAATGGACCGGTACATTCAGTAGTGAATGTAAATGGACCGTACCAAGTTCCTGGATTACAAACATTCTCAACATAGTAATCATACGTTGATACCGGGCTTAAGCCTGTCAATGTATATGGCGCTGAGATACCAGAAACGGTAGTACCAGCTTGCGCACCTGTACCTGTACCTTGAATAAATCCTGAAGGACCGTATTCTAGGTTAAAGGAATTGTTCCCTGTAAAACTCCAAGAAAGATCAGCCGAAGAATCAGTGATGTTGCTTTCCATAAAGTTGTAGGCCACACACGCCGGTAAAGCTTCAACCTCCACACTATCGAGGTAGATGTAGTTGTACGAACCATCAATAGAATAGAATAAGAATGCTGGACGCTGTGCCCCAGCCGGTACAACATTTGAATCTAAGAATACTGAATATTGCTGATAGGTGTTGCTTGCAACATTCATATCAAGCGCAACAGCTGCACTCTTATAATCTCCCATGGTTCCAGTAGTTGCTACTGCCATCTGTCCTTGATAGAACGTAGACGAAAGTCTTGCCCAGAATTTCAAAACAGCACCATCAGTAGCTAAATTCTCAATCATAGGCAGAGATACTACAACTGTATCCCCTAAAACATTACTCTGACGATTGTAAACGTACCCAGAACCTGCATATGAGGCGAAAGTTGATGTAGAACCGTAAGAATAAGAATTACCAGGGTTATCATTCACAGAATATGTCCAACAATCCGGTAAGTTTGGATTTGTTGAATTACCGTAAGAGGTTGGCTTGTTTTCGAAACCATCCGCAAAAGGAATCGTCGTTGGAGAACATGGTAAATCTAAAGTGACCGGTCCATACCAAGGCGAGTTAACACCCATAGCGCCACAAACCGATTGGAAGTAGAACTCGTATGTTTCTCCTGGCAGTAGCATATTGTTCGACCAAGTCGTTCCGACAATGGTATCGTAGGTACCTGTACCCTGCGTGAAACCAGCAAGACCCCAATCAATTAAGTACTCATCCACAACTGAGCTATCGCCCCAAGAGATTGTACCCGAAGTGTCCGAAGTAGCCGTAGCTACTACATCATAAACCTCTGGACATTGTGGTGCTTGACGAATCTCTACACGGTCAATGTATGCACGGTTGTAACCGTACGTGTAACCCGAGTTAGCCATACCAAATGCTACGATAGCAACGCTGGCCGCATTAGATGGTACATTATCAAGATCCATCGTATAATCAGCATACGCAGTAGAAGTAAATTCTACGGTATCCATAATCACCAATGTGCTTAAATCACCTGTTGAATCCACTGTACCAATGGCCATTTTGGCATTGTAAGCAGCTGAAGTAGAACTTGAACGGGCGTTAAAGATAATCTGCTGATCGTTGTTGGTCAGATCAGTCATCATAGGCAAGATTACTGCGTTAGTATCACCAAGAGCAGTGCTCGAGTTAAACTGCGAGTAGTACGTGCTTAAGTAGATGTAGGCACTGTCTGTTGCGGTATTTCCGTAGAAGTAGTACTTATCTACATAACAGTAATTGAATGCATAAGAACTTCTGTTTTCGTGCTTCCAACAGTCAGGTAAATCTGGATTTGAAGAAGAACCAGTACCGTCGGAGTAACCAAAGTCTTCTTCGTATGGAGAGGCAAACCAACCACATTCCGTCTTGAATGTAAACGGACCTACCCATGTTGAAGTTCCGTCACCTGTCGAAGAACAGTTTGCACGGACATATGCATCGTAGTACGTGTTTTGCGTTAAGTTGGTCGCAGTAACACTAGTGGTTGAAGAGGTATAAGATGTACCTGTACCTTGTGTAAAGCCCATAGGACCTACTTCAATATCAAATGCTGCTGAAGAAGAAGACCAATTGATGGTGGCCTCTGTTCTTCCTGCAGATGCAAGTCCAAGACTAATTGGCTCTGGACATGGAGGAATATCTGTGATTTCAACATCATCAAGACATACATAATCGTAAGTACCTATTTGACGCATGAATGCAAATGCTACACGCGCATCCCCAGTTGTTGCACCGTCTAAGTATACCGTGTATTGGCTATACGTTGTGTTAGGTGCATAAATAGTGTCAATGATTCTCAATGATCCTGGTGTACCAGAGGCATCGGTTAAACCGATAATAACCTCACCTGGACGACCTACAGAAGTAGTACGTGCATAGAAGGTAAGTTGCTTGTTCGCAGAATCTAACCCCTGAATTTCAGGAGTCATGACCATCGTTGTATCCGCATAAGTCGAACTAGTAGAAGAGCTAGATGAACGATACGCGTACAGGAAGTTAGAACCTGAGTTCGCATAGAACGAATAGTTTCTATTGTACACATATGGATAATACGAAGAGCTCGTCGTGTTCGTGTAAAACTCCCAACATACAGGCAAAGATGGATTAAAGGCTGAACCACCTGAGGTTGCATCAAAGTTTTCCGAGTAAGGTGTTGCTACCACTGCACAAGGGGTAGTGAAAACGACTGGCCCTAATGTATCAGAATACGATGTAGAGCTACATGAGGTAACCGCATAAGCTTCGTAAGTACTCGATGCAGTTAAACCTGTAAGTGAAGCTGTACCGCTACTAACAGAAACTGAGCTACCGGCGTTGTACGGATTGAAGCCCGCTAAGCCATAGATTACTTCAGTAGTCGCTGAGGAGTTACACCCCTCACCTACAGTTGCGGTAGCAGAGGTAGTAACGTTCGACACTACCAAAGAGGTTGGAGCGGCACAAGCAGAGAAACCTGTAGGTAGATCCTGTACTTTGATGTCGTCGACAACAATATCATTGTAGAATGAGGCTGAACCGTTGAATTTATCTACGGTAAAACGTAAAGCGATGTCGTTGTTAAGTGTTAAACAAGAAATGTCCACTTGAACTTGACGCCAACTAGAGTTGTCGCTCTGACCTGACCATACCGTGTGGTAGTTCTGACCGTCAAAAACATCAACGGTAAGTACGTTATTACCCACGTAAGTACCGGTATTGTTTTTAGCCCAATAAAATTCGATAGATGGTGTGGTTAATGTGCTCACATCAATCGAATCCGTAGTAATGCTTACAGCACACGGATACGGTGATGATCCATCAACCCACATTGCGTACGACCCTGTTGTCCCTGTATTATCCGTAAACCCCGATGCACCATAACCTGGTGACGAAGTTGTTAGTTTCCAAGAAGCATTAGAGGAAGTACTGTTACAGGTGTTTGACTGCGTCCAGCCCGTTGGAAACGAAGTTCCTGTAAAGGCTTGAGTCATTACCTGTGCTTGCACTGAATACCCGAAAAAACAGAATATCAATGCATTGAGCAAGAGTAATTTCTTCTTCATGATAGAAAGATTAATGATTAAATGATTATGGTTTTGCTTAACCATTTGAATTTCATAATAATAACGGCGAATTCAAAATATTCAGCGATTAAATCTGCTCATCGTTTAGAAATTAAAGAATAAAAAAAGCCCCGGCTCTCGCCGGGGCTTTCTGCTATACTAAACTGTTCGAGATTACTCGACAGTAATGCGCTCTGTTAGCGTTCCTTCATCCGTTGTGAATGTGAT
>MDSZ01146923.1_pt1 | contig 11674 bp, 6 predicted proteins | sample 811201 | NCBI WGS metagenome assembly MDSZ01 (sample SAMN05326647, study PRJNA326480) | marine metagenome | isolation source: seawater | place: Indian Ocean: North | collected 2010 | reverse complement strand
CGGGCGAGGCATTCTTGGTAACGATCATGACCCCATTCATCATTTGAGCATGACCAGGGAAGGTGCAAACGTATGGATAAGGTCCCTCCTTCTTGGGGACAAGAAAAGTTACCGAGCCCTCCTCTTTGGGGTTAACCATCCCGATATGGGCAATCAGACGGGGATGCTTTTTCGGAATCCAATTCTGCAAAACTCCATCAACACCCAGGGCAATCACCGCATCGGCAACTTCCCTCCCTTTGTCGTTCTTGTTACCCTTGGCCGGTTTGCATAATACCAAGTTGTGAGGCAAATCATCAGGATTCTTGAGAGTGATTTTCAGGATTTCTCCAGGTTTTGCGGAAAAACTGACCCGGTTGTACTTCATTTGGGAAACCAGGGTGGAGATCTCGACCGTCCGGTCCGCCTTGACAACGGGACTTTCTGCAAAAACCAAGGAATGAAAAACACACGAGGCGACCAAAAAAGGGGTACGGAAATTGAACATGATCGGGTTATCGAAGATCGAATGAGATAGAATGACAACAGCTAATGTCGCTTCCAAATGAAATTGCCCAAAGCGTTGGGATCCGAACGAATGCTCGTTGAAAAATTGCCTCTTTTGCAATTTTTCTCGCTTCAATGCGAATCACGATACAATAAACGAGAAGTTGAACGTAACTAGGATAATTTTGACTTGGGTCGTCTCGTGCGCCTGTGCTTGCCTTTTCGCAAAAGGCAAACCGAACATTGTTCTCATTGTCTCCGAAGACCATGCGCTCTCTTCCTTCGGTGTATACCAGAAGGCTTTTGCAGAGCTCGACCCGACTCCCGAGTTAGACAAATTGGCATCAAGCGGAACGCTTTTCCTGCAGGCATTTTGCTCGAATGCAATGGCCGGACCAAGCATGGCTTCCTTGCTTACCGGAAAACATAGTCACGCAAATGGATTTCTTGCCGACGGAGACAAATTCAATGGAGCTCAAAACACTTTGCCCAACCTGTTAAAGGCACAGGGATATTCGACCGCGGTATTTGGAAAATGGGACTTGGAAACCGAACCGACTGGCTTTGAGCATTGGGAAATTCTTGCGGATGAGAATGAGTTTTACAACCCGTTCTTTTGGAGCCCGACGGGAAATCAGCATTTCGAAGGGTATACGACTGACGTGATTACGGACCTAAGCCTAAAATGGATTGGAGAAATGCAGGCCAAGAAGAAGCCCTTCTTTGCAATGATCCGGTTTAATGCAACTAGGCAACCATGGATTCCCGCAATCCGTCACCTCAACCTGTTTGACGACCGCCTACTCCCGGAACCGGATAATTTATTTGATGATTTGAAAAACAGAGCGCCACCCGCCCGTTATCAGGAAATGGAAATCATGCGAAACCTGGATCCGTACAATGACTTGTTTTCTCCCAAACCTGAAAATGCAAGTCCGTCGACCGCTCTCACCGCCAATACCGTAACGCAAAAAAACCTGCTGAAAATGAACGAAGAGCAATCTTCCGCGTGGCATTTGGCATGGCGGCCGAAAAACGAAGCCTTTGCAAGGGAGAACCTCAAGGACGAGGCACTGCTTAGATGGAAGTACCAACGCTTCGCAAAAAACTACCTGCGATGCCTCAAGGGAATTGATGAGAACGTGGGCCGGATTGTTTCCTCGCTTTCCTCGGTCGAAAACGCGGAAAACCTAATCGCCTATACGGCAACCCACGGAAGGTTCATCGGTGAGCACGGATGGTATGGAACCCATTGGATGTATGAAGAGACAATGAGGGTTCCACTCCTCCTTTCCGGAAACGTCGGTTTTAGCGACTCGCAAAAAATCATCAAAACCGCCCTTGTCCAAAACATTGACCTTACCCCCACGATTTTGGATGCGGTAAAAATCAAGGCTCCCGAGGATATGCATGGCCGTTCCCTACTTCCCCTTTTGGAACAAAATTCATCCAGCGCCGATTCGTGGAGCAAAGCCCTGTACTTTCATTACCATGCCTTTCCCAACGAACAAATGGTTGCCAAGCACATTGGCATCCGCACGTCTTCTCACAAGCTGATTCATTACTACCAGTTCAACGAGTGGGAGCTCTTTGATCTGGACAAGGACCCTCGTGAAAACCTCAATCTCTTCAAAAACGAAAGTTATCAGAAGCAGGCTTCGGAACTGAAAGTTGAACTCGATAAACTGAAAGCCAAATTCCGAGACGATTCCGATATTTCGGTCATGCCCGAGGAATGGAGACGCATTTACAGGGGGCCGGAAGCTCGAAAAAAGGATCCAAAATGAACTTTCGACCCTTAAAACATAAAAAAACGTTAATAAATATAAAAAAAAGATTGTCAGTCTGACTTTCTTCGCTAAATGTTTAGGCTTAAGGAATGCATATCCTGAAAGGCGTCGTTTGGGAGGACGACGCCTTTCGTATATCTGGATTTGGCGTTTTTTTGGAGAGACATTCGTTCGCATTTTACTTATTAGTGCGATCAACTACCAATCAACTAATGAAAAAAATAATTAACCTTCTGCTCGCCGCATTCGCTCTAGCCACCGCTGTCACGGCACAAGAAAAGAGACCGAACATCCTTTTTGTCTTTTCCGACGACCACGCTCCTCACGCAATCGGCGCTTACGACGGATGGCTGAAGTCAGTCAACCCTACCCCCGTCATCGACCGACTCGCGGCAGAAGGGATGCTTTTCGTCAACAGCTTCTGTACGAATTCAATATGCGGACCCAGTCGCGCGGTCATTCAGACCGGCAAGCACAGCCACAAGAATGGCTTCATGAACAACGGGAATACCTTTGACTGGAATCAGCAAACCTTTCCCAAGCTTTTGCAAAAGGCAGGCTACCAAACCGCAATCTACGGAAAAAGCCACCTCAAGGGAAAACCCCAAGGCTACGACGACTGGGCAGTCCTGCCTGGGCAGGGGCTGTACTATAACCCCGATATGATTTTCCCTGACGGAAAAAGACGCATCGATGGATATTGCACGGACGTGGTTACGGACTTGGCGGTGGATTGGCTCAAGAACAAGAGGCAGAAGAACAAACCCTTCATGCTCATGGTCCAGCACAAGGCTCCGCACAGAAACTGGATGCCAGCGCTACGGCATCTCGATCTTTATGATGACGTCGAGATTCCCGAACCGCCCACCCTCTTCGACAAGTGGGAGGATAACGCCCCAGCCGCCCGGCTTCAGGAACTTGAGATCGACCGTCACATGGATCTCAATTATGATCTGTTTTTGGATCTCACGCCACAATTCAACCAACCCCCTTCTCAATTGAGACAGGACAGGTCGGCGTGGCATAACATGAAAAGAATGAGCCCCGAACAACTTGGCAAATGGCGTTCCCATTACGGGCCCAAGGACAAGGCTTTTCATGAGGCCAAACTTTCGGGCAAAGATCTCGTCCGCTGGAAGTTCCAACGCTATGCCAAGAATTATCTGCGATGCGTCAAGGGAGTAGACGAAAGCGTGGACAATCTACAGAAGACTCTAAGGCAACTGGGGTTGGATAAAAACACCATCGTGATCTATTCCTCGGACCAAGGATTCTATATTGGAGACCACGGTTGGTACGACAAGCGATGGATGTACGACGAGTCCTTAAAGATGCCCTTCATCGTAAAATGGCCCGGAGTGACCAAACCCGGCAGTCGCAACACCGACTTGATACAAAACCTTGATTACGCCGAAACCTTTTTGGAGGTCGCTGGCGCATCGATCCCTAAAGATATGCAGGGAGCATCGTTGGTTCCTCTTTTGCAGGGACAAACACCGAAGGACTGGCGTAAGGAAATCTACTATCACTACTACGAGTATCCAAGCGTTCACATGGTGCCTAGGCACAACGGCATTCGATCCAAGCGCTATAAGCTCATGCACTTCTATCAGTTCGAAAACGAATGGGAACTCTATGACTTGAAGTCCGATCCGGACGAATTGAAAAACTTATACGGGGATCCGAAGTTCGCCAAGCTCAGGAACAGAATGAAAGCCAAGCTCGAACACCTGGTCGATCACTACGAAGATGATAGCGATACCTCCGTCAAACCCGAATTGATCAAAAAATTCCGTCCGGGTTCCTGAGTGGGCTAGAGGAGCGCTTGCTCAGAGCTTCAACTGCTTGCCGTCTGAAATCGACCCAAGCAGGCTCTCGGGCAACCAATCCCTGATCGACCATTTCATCCCCAAAACCCGGTACCTTGCCGCTCTTTTTCCAAGGCTAGGTTCGTAATCCGTATAAAAAGCGGTCAAGAGGTTGCCCCTCTTGCCCAGCGCAACGGTTGATGGGTATCCTATGTCCGTCGCCTGACTGCCAAACTGGTGGATTACCCAAGGAGGGCGCCAAGTTTCCCCTCCATCCAGGCTAATCCGTACCCCGATTCCCATAAGCCCTCTGTTACGGATCCCGTAAGTCAGAAGCAAACAGTCAGGGGAAAGGGCAATTAAGTCCGCGGGGTGTTGCATAGGCAAAGTCAAAGGGCCCTTTTCACGCCAATTTTCTCCGCCATTGGAGCTTTCGCATAGTTTTACGTGATGATCTACGTGAGTGCGTACGGCAGCCAAAACTCTTCCATCCTCAACCTGTAACAAGGTCGCTTCGTTGGAATCATTTCTTCCAAACTTTATGCGGTTCGGCCAAGTCCGGCCATCATCTTCGGAGACCCCCATCCACGTTTCGCTCGGATTTCCCTTCCCCCGAGACCGATAGCAAGTATAGGCCAACCGTTTGTCATCCAGCCGAATGATTCGACCGAAAGGGATGGTGCCCCGATTCCCTTTATGGATGATTGGGTCCGGATCGACAGTCCAATTTTTGCCCGCGTCTTTGGAACGGGAAAGCCAATGCCCGGAAAAGCCCTTGAATTGATCGTCCTCAACGTAAAATCCGCTGGAAAAACACAGCAAGTCACCATTACCCGAAAGACCGACCGACAAATGCATCCGGTTTCCACCCTTGGGTTTGGGCGCTACCGTAGAGAGTTTCTTCCACCCAGTACCTCTTGAATTGCTTATCGAACAAACCAAATCGCCCTCCAGGAGCCCATGGCTAGGAGCGTTAAAATAGGTACAAAGAACCCGACCCGAGGGCAATTTGGTAAGGTTAGGCCATCCACACGCATTGGTGGCAATTACTGAAAGCTTTTTCATTTAAAGACTGATGAATGAGATGCTTGCAAATCGTCAACCGCTAATCTTTTATTTTATTTTGTCCTAAAAAGTAGCCGCTAGCCCTGTCTCCATATTTGACAATAATTCCATATATGGAGTAAATCACCTTTTCCAATGTTAAATCCCTTTGTTAAATCAGTTCTCGGTCTCTCCGTCCTGGTGCATTTCGCCCTAGCGAACAACCCTGCGGAAGTGGAATTTTTCGAAAACAAGATCCGTCCTGTTTTGGCCGAACATTGCTACGAATGCCATAATAGCGTAAACAAAGCCAGGGGTGATCTTGCCTTGGACTATAAGTTCGGGCTTCTTGACGGCGGAGAAACCGGTCCCGCCATCACTCCCGGAAAGCCGAAGGAGAGTCTTCTCATTAAAGTCCTCAGGCATGAGATTCAAGATCTGAAGATGCCCAAAGGGGGACCAAAACTCATGCCTAACGTTCTTTCCGACTTCGAAAAATGGATTGCCAACGGTGCCTTTGACCCTCGACTGGAACCGCCCACAGAAGAGCAACTCGCTCAAGAAACCGCCTGGGAAAAGATACGGGAGCGCAGAAAGCAGTGGTGGAGTTTTCGTCCAGTCGAGCTGCAAAAACTGCCTCCGGTAGTCGAGAAAAATTGGTCCGCTCATCCCGTCGACAAATTTCTCAAGGCCAAGATGGAAGTAGAGGGCATCCAGCCAAACGACGAAGCCGATGCCCTCGCGGTTCTAAGAAGACTGACCTTTTCCATCACCGGGCTTCCGCCCACAATCGAACAACAAAAGACGTTCGAAACGGCAGCGGGAAAAGATTTGGGGAAAGCGACTGACGTTCTTATCGATGAGCTTCTCGAAAGCCCTCACTTTGGAGAACGCTGGGCCCGCCATTGGATGGATTGGGTACGCTATGCGGACTCTCACGGAAGCGAGGGGGATCCCGGAATACCCAACGCCTTCCGCTACCGCAATTATCTCATTCGGGCTCTCAATGCCGACGTCCCCTATGATCAACTTGTTCTTGAACACTTTGCCGGAGATCTGCTTGAAAAACCAAGGATAGATGAGGAATTGGGGTTAAACGAATCAGCTATTGGCACGGCAAACCTTCGTTTTGTCCTGCATGGTTTTGCCCCAACGGACGCATTGGACGAACACGTTCGGTTCACTGACGATCAAATCGACGTTCTGACCAAAACTTTTCTTGGTCTGACCGTTTCATGCGCCCGTTGCCATAACCACAAGTTCGACGCGATCAGCCAAAAGGATTACTACGCTCTTTTCGGCATTCTCTCGAATGGCAGACCGGCCCAACGCATTATCGAGGCGCCGGCGAGACTTGCCAAGAACGAGCCGGAAATGGAGAGACTGAAGAAAAGCATAAGAGGCAAACTGGCCAGGGTATGGAAGAAAACGGGCTCAGACCTTGCTGAAGTTCTGCAAAAGCCACCATCCAAAAAATGGCAGGATGCCATCGGGGACGGGAACACGCACAACCCCCTTCGGGTGTGGGCAAAATTACGAAATTCAAAGAAGGAAAATTTCGCTCGTGAATGGCAAGCCCAGCGCAAGGAATTTCAAGCAAGCATGGAGATCCTGAACGATCGTCACACGGGGGCTTACAGGGGAAGTTGGAATCTCGGAGACGAAAAACACTATGCAGGCTGGTCGCGCAGTGGTCAGGGAATGAAAGAAAAGCCCGCTTCTGCAGGTTCGTTTCACGTTTTGACTTCCGGTGATCGCATCATTGACCGCATTCTGCCCTCCGGAGCCTACACGCATTTGCTTTCGAACAAACAAAACGGAACCCTCTCCTCACCAAGATTCCGTTTCGACGAAGGAAACGTTTGGATTCGCGCCATGGGAGACAAGGGAACGAACTTAAGATACGTGGTATGGAACTACCCTCGACGGGGAACCGTTTACCCCAAGGGTTCACCCGACCCAAATCAGGAAAAATGGATCAACTGGAACACCAAGTATTGGTCTGGTGACGAAGGCTACCTCGAAGCAACCACCAACCGGGACCACCCTGTCGAAGCAGGCGGAGGAACCAACTCTTGGTTCGGCGTGACCGAAGCCGTTTTGGCCGCGCCCGGACAAAGCCCCCCCCGTGACGAGATAGCCGAAGTGCTGTCGCCCCTTTTCGATCATCAGGAAAGCCCTTCGGATTCCCAAGAGCTTGCCAACCTATACTCAAAGGTTCTAACTGAGGCCATTGACGCATGGGGGAAAGGCCAGGCCAGCGATGCCCAAGCAAGAATGCTGAACTTTCTCGTTCGAAAAAACCTGCTTCCCACCTCAATCAAAGATCTACCCCAAATCGCGGAGATCGCAACCGAGTACCGGCTCTTGGAAAAGGAGGTTGTCTCACCCCGGTTGGCTCCGGGAATTCTGGATAACGAGCCTTTCGACCAGGCTCTCTTCGTCCGAGGAAATCACAAGTCAATCGGCGAGCCCGTGCCAAGGCGTTTTTTGGAAGCGCTCAATGATACCCCATATCCCAAAAAATCGATCGGAAGGTTAGAATATGCAAAGGACGTTCTAGCGCCTGACAACCCGTTCGCCAGCCGGGTAATCGTAAACCGCATATGGCATCATCTATATGGTCGTGGAATCGTAGCCACACCGGACAATTTCGGACGGCTGGGAGAAAAACCCAGTCATCCCGAACTGCTCGATTACCTGGCTGCCAAATTTCGGGAGGATGGATGGTCTGTAAAGAAAATGATCCGGTTTCTTGTCTCGAGCAAAAGCTTCCGCCTCTCATCGAAACCTTCTGTCAAGGCATCGGAAAAAGATCCCGACAACACCCTTCATTCTCATGCCCACCTAAGGCGGCTAGAGGCCGAACCCATTCGGGACGCCATTTTGGTCGCAGCCCAAAAAATCAATTTAGAGGGGATTGCCGAAGGCGGATCCTCCGGAGGAAACACCACGCGAAGGGCTGTCTACAAGCAAGTGAAACGTAATTCGCTCGACCCTTTTCTTACGGTTTTCGACGCACCCGTTCCGGCCACCACCAAAGGTAGGCGCGACGCCACCAACGTGCCCGCCCAATCCCTGACAATGATGAACGATGCCTTTGTCATTAATGCAGCCCAGGATTTGGCCCGAAATGCCCCCGGGGAAACGGAGGAGGAGAAGATATCCAATATGTTTCGACTGGCTTTGGGAAGACCGGCAAGCGATGCGGAAAAAGTTCGGGCGGAAGCTTTCATAAGGGGTGCATCCCAAGCCGAAGCCAAGGCATTGGCTGAGAAAAAAATGACCGAACGCAATTGGGCAGAAAACTCCTTGAAGCTAAAAGGGATTCTGGAACCGGCCCGGGCCGCTATCCTAAAATCCAGAAAGTCTTCACCCATAGACAAACCGGTCGGACCGAAGCCAAGCCTGCACTGGGATTTCGCCAATGGATGGGAAGATTCGATCCTCGGGATTACTGCGCATCCCAAGGGAGGGGCCAAAATAGAAAACGGCGTCCTTCGGGTGAACGGAGGAGGCTATGTGGTAACCGACTCGATTCCTTTGAAAATCAGTGAAAAAACCCTCGAGGCTTGGGTTAAACTAGACAACCTGAACCAACGGGCGGGCGGAGTGATTACCTTGCAAACCCCGAACGGTTCAATTTTTGACTCGATCGTCTATGCCGAACGAACGGCTAACCGATGGATGTCCGGAAGCAATGGATTCAAGCGAACGAAATCCTTTGAAGGCCCGGCGGAAAAAGAAGCTCTCCGGGAGTTCGTTCACCTCGCAATCACTTATCAAAAGGACGGAACGATTACAGGCTACCGTAACGGCCAACCGTACGGGAAGCCCTACAAGAGCGGTCGAGCCACTTTCCCGAAGGATAAAAGCATTTTGTCTTTCGGGGTCCGCCACTTGCCGGCAAACCCAACTCGAATGCTACATGCCCGAATCAGGGACGCCCGTTTTTACGACCGGGCCTTGAAAAACGATGAGGTAATGGCGGCATTCGGGGGCTTGTCAGACTATGTCTCCGAAAGGGAATTGATCTCCACTCTTTCCCCCGGACAACGCAAGCAAAAGGAAACGCTTGAGAAACGCAGGGACGAACTGGCTAAGAAACTTCGCGAATATCAATCTCAAGGAAATGCCGAAGGCAGAGGTCCAAACGACATTGCCCTCGCCCTTTTCAACATGAAGGAATTCATCTACCTGAAATAAGCAATGAAACACATTCTCAACCGTCGCGACATGTTAACCCGATGCTCATCGGGTTTCGGGTTATTGGCCCTGCAAGGAATGCTGGGCTCGCAGTCGGCCCAAGCGGCCAAGGCACTCGTCAACCCTAAGGCCAAGAGCGTTATTTTCTGCTATATGTCGGGCGGAGCTTCTCATATCGACACCTTCGACCCCAAACCCATTCTCAAGAAATATGGGGGAAAACCAATGCCCGTAAAGATTGAGCGAACGCAGTTCAACAAAAACGGCAACGTATTTCCGAGCCCTTTCGAGTTCAAGCAATGGGGCCAAAGCGGCATACCGGTCAGTTCCATCTTTCCCAAAGTTGGGGAAATGGCCGATGATCTGGCCGTGGTCCGCTCCATGACAAGCAAGGTCAATGAGCACGCCCAAGGCAACTACGCCTTCCACTCGGGCTTCCCCTTCATGGGACACCCAAGCGCAGGAGCATGGGTTAGTTACGGCCTAGGCTCGGCGAACGAGAACCTGCCCAGTTTCGTCGTCCTCAATAGCGCAGGGTCAGTAGCCCCTCACGGTGGGGTTGGTCTTTATGGCAGCGGCTATTTGCCGGCTGCTCACCAAGGATCAATTCTTCAAGTGGACAAGCCGGAGCCCGTCCGCAACGTGAAACCTAGAGAATCTCTCCTGGCTCAGCGAAGCAGGCTCGGGCTGATCAACGGGTTCGATCAGGATTTCCTCGCTCAAACAGGTCAAAACATCCAAGTCGAAGCGGCCATCAAAAATTACGAAACCGCTTACAGAATGCAGTCAGCCGTACCGGAGTTGTGCGATTTGGACGGCGAAAGCGAAGCGACCAAAAAACTCTATGGGCTCGATTCTTCGGATAAGCAAACAGCTGGCTATGCAAGACAGTGCCTGCTTGCCAGAAGATTGGTCGAAAGAGGCGTAAGGTTCGTTGAGCTCAGCTGCATCAATGAGGGAATTGGAGCGGGTAACGCTCCAAACCCATGGGACCAGCACGGCGCCTTGGAAAAAGGTCACGCGGCTATGGCTCATCAAGTGGATCAGCCCATTGCGGGGCTACTTAGAGACCTGAAGTCAAAGGGCTTGCTCGACGAAACTCTCGTCATTTGGGCAGGTGAGTTTGGTCGCACGCCTTTCTCTCAAGGAAGCAACGGAAGAGACCACAACCCATACGGGTATTCCATTTGGATGGCCGGTGGCGGAATCAAAGGCGGAACCATATATGGACAGACGGACGAATTTGGTTATCACGTAGCCGAAAACAAGTGTGATATTTACGATCTGTGGGCAACGGTGCTTCACCTTCTCGGTCTGGACCATGAAAACCTCACTTATAGGCATGGCGGCCGTGATCTTCGGCTCACCGACGTGCACGGGCGAGTTTTGACCCCTATCCTTGCCTAGAAAGCGATCGACTGGCTTTAAGCCTGTAGTTTGCCTAGGTTCCGGCAGAACTCCACAAATTCCCGGGCTTGGTCCTTCAGCCGGGTGGCCAAATCGTCGTCAAGGATACCTTTCTCTTCGTCGAGAAATTCATGCACTGCGGGAACGAATACCCGCTTGGGGAAATTGTGCGCGTTGCGGTATCCAAAAACTTGTTGGAGATGCTCAACGGGGCGCAAGGCTCCGAATTGCCCGGAGGCAATCCCAACGTAACAGATAGGTCTGGATTCAAAGCTTTCCGGATAAGGAAGTAGGTCAATAAAAAGTTTCAAGGCCCCGCTCATGCTGCCATTGTACTCTGGAGTGACGACCACCAAGCCAGATGAATTCAGGACATCCTCGGTGAATTCCAAGACTTTCCGAGGCTTCTCCCGGTATGCATCCGGAGAAAAAGTCTCCGGGGGAAGCTGTTCCAATTCCAGAACCTTGTTCTCAATCCCCATCTCGTCATAGATTGCCGAGAGGCAATGGGCCATTACCGATGACTTGCTTGATTTGCGGTTCGTGCCTGCTATAAGAGTGATCATGGTGCGGAGTTTGTTATGAATGACAGTAATTGCGCGTAATTCTTTGCGACCGCCATATCGGAATATTCGGTGACAAGGGAATCAGGAGGATTGAACAATATGCAACGATCGGCAGTCTTGAGCATGCCCAAATCATTATAGCTGTCCCCGGATGCAATCACTTCGAAATTAAGCTTCTGAAGATACTGGACCGTCTTGCGTTTGTGATCTTCCAGTCGCAACAGGACGGTCTCAATCCTGTTGTCGGGGTCCACCTTCAATTCATGGCAAAACAAGGTAGGGAAATTCAATTTCCTCATCAAGGGGGAAGCGAATTCCCGAAAAGTGTCGGAAAGCAAAATCACTTCGTATCGATTGCGGAGTTCGG